>Ga0209681_1000374_pt1 | contig 11505 bp, 7 predicted proteins | sample WorMetLIZISLAND2_3_FD_187416 | JGI IMG/M metagenome (GOLD analysis project Ga0209681, IMG submission 187416) | Marine gutless worms symbiont microbial communities from Max Planck institute for Marine Microbiology, Germany - Olavius clavatus LIZARD... ... | reverse complement strand
TTCGTTCTGACCTAGTTTTGTCAGCCAATGACAACGGAGGATCAAGGCCGCCGCTAAGACAATAGAAAGTGAGGCTTAGATTATTAGTTTACGGTATCGAAATTTGGAGAAGCGCTGTTCATCACAAAAGTAAGTAAAAGAAACAGACAGAGAAGACATACAGGCAAACAGAGATCATACAACACAACGCAGAATTGTCCATGGAAGCGTTAAATTACGAGCATCATTTCGCTCGCTCTATATATTGCTATAATCTTTGGTATTATCTTTGGTCTCCAGTCTGTCGAGTTTACTGATCATTTGAGCATAATGACTAGAGTTGCCATGGCACTCCAGCGGTAAAGGGTCACACGCATTGCTCGATATTTGCCGAAGAACCGAAGAAGAAGAAGAGCCGAACTTACCGAATACCGATGTTGCCCTGAGCGGTTGAAAATGGACCGAAACCATATTTCGCATGTGTTGAACAATTTCCTTCGTCGGGCCAGGGGCCACGGTTATGTTTAGTAAGATCTGTTATGACTGTCGTAGTAATTCATCATATGATAGAAGATAAAATGAATTATTCATCTGTCATTGTGAGTAGTCTGTGTGTTTGCCAACCTTTTCTTTGAAGTGGAACCCTTTGCAGCAATTTTGATTGCTCATGGAACCCAGGAGCGTAGGGTTTATGGACTTTTCGTTCCCAAGACGTTTCGTTCCCAGTACGCATTGGACGATTCGTTTCCTGGACGATTCGTTCCATGGACGTTTCGTTCTCTGGCTAGTTTTTACTTTACGGGACCTATTCTTATACAGACGTATCATTTATACCGAATTTTCAAGGTTAATTTATGTTAAACTTATGTGTAGGCCTAAATGTGGATGCTGTTGGGATTTGTGTCTGTTATTAGGCCTATCTATGGGTTAGCGTTATTGTCAGTATGGATCCGTACTGACAAATTCAGCACTGCTACGCTATTGTCAATATGACTGTAAAACTGTCCCTAACCCAAACCTTATCCGTAACCGTAATCGTATCGTAACCGTAAGCCTAATGCTAAGCCTGACGCACGTGCAGCGAAGTATATAGCTAATGTACGTAACTACTGTAGCACTAAAACTACACACCTGCAAGCCGAACACAAATACACAACGAAAGCTAACCTGTGCATTCGTGTACAAACGTCAGATCACTCCTTTTTTCGGTATAACATGATTTAAATTTGCGACGAATGGGACAAAATGACGGCGACTAATAATAAACCGGAAGTGACGTAGGCACGATCTGAACCTAAGGCGCGTTTCTATTGGCTATACTGACAGTAGCCTAGAATATGCGGATTTGTCAGTACGTGCCATACTGACAATAACATTAACGCTATCTATGAGGTGAATTTGAAGACGAAGTGTTGAATTTGTGTTACAAATGTTGTGTTTGCATATGTTTTATGTCAGACTTCTTTCATATGCCATTCTTGAGCATATGCCATTCTTGAGAAGTTGTTGATTAAATTGCACAATAGGCCTTGTAACGAAACCAGTTGATTATAGTTGTGTGCTGACCTGAATATGTACTGCACATGTACTGCACGTGAAATATTGAAGTTGGATGTAGTTATTTTACCAATATTTGAAAAAACAATTCACAGGACAGCTTGCAAAGGTGAATTTCGTTAGTACACTTATTACGTGGTCAGAGATGTTATGTAGTTGACGATTCATAAATTAAAACTATCAGTCAGAAATTTCGTTTTAATTATGTGAGGACAGAAATTAAACACCCATACTGGCTTCTATGTTTTAGACAGTGCTCTCTTTTCATATTGTTTTGTGCACTATTTCAAATTTGACACCCGTGTGTCATAATCTTTGTTTGCACATACTTGGCTACCTTGAGAAGTTGAGACACTATTGTTTTTGTGTTTCTTAACAGCAGGACTGTTTTTCACATCATATACCTGTAAGACACATCTGTTACACGGCATATAAAATGCTAAACACGAAAATGTGATATCGGTAAAGCATGGAATAAATGGCAAAAAATTGTGTATTAATCCAAAGAATGTCTGAAACAGATATTGTGTATAATGCAAATTATAATTTAAAAAACAGCAAAACAGTCTAAGGTAACTTTCTTTCAATTGCAAAATTTACTGTCTCTTTATTTTTCACTTTATACATTATTTGAGATAAAGTTGTTGCTTCTGTTGTGTCTGAAGCTTGTAGAAGACTCTGACAGTTTTGTGTTGTGTTGTCTCTGAAGGAAAGAGTTCATAATAGTTGATTTATTCTGCACACTAATGTGAAAATGGATCCGCCTGTTCCCTGTAGTCCTACATGTGAGGTGGCTTCTTTGACAGAAGGAGCACCTAGAATTCTGCTAATGGGCCAGACTGGGTACTGTATTTTCTGCTACACTGTTCTTACATTGTTGCTTATTTTTAAATGGATACCTGGTATATAAATATACTTTACTTCTTGACTGGTGTGCTCAAATTATCACACATGAGACACTTGTGAAAGTTTGTAGTCCAGTTCAGCATTATTAGGAAACAGTGACCAAAAGGATATATAAGTTTTATTTTTTAATATTTCTTGCTACCAACCCATCATTTTACTCTGTCATAAGTTTTGCAAATGTCAAAGTGAAAGAAGAAACTCGTGCAGATTTTGTGTGTCAACTTTTATATACCTGCTATTGGTCATATTAACTCTGTAGGTTTGTTGTTGTCAGTCATTGAAGACTAGGGTTCATATATTTGTTTTCTTTCTCTTTGTTTGCATGTTGAGAGAGATTGTGTTGTTTTGTTTTACAGAAGTGGCAAGTCTTCAATACATAAAGTCGTGTTCCAGAAGATGTGTGCAGCTGAGACCTGCCATCTTCCAACAACATATCGTATTGTGAAAGACTGTAAGTATTTATTCTACACGTTTGTCTGTTTGTGAGTGAGACTGTGTTTATCAGTAGAGTGTAGTCAGCCAATGACTGAACAATTGTTTGTTCAAGTCAGCATAATTCCAACCCAGTTGCATCTAACCAGCTTAGTTTCTTTTAAATTTTTGTATATATGTTATTATAAATATTATCAATTTATCACGCATTGTTTGTTGTTAGCTTGCTTATGCACTGACAGAAGTTTGACTCCAAGTCAGAGCACTACTGCTTATGAAACTTATGTGTCCTAGTTTGTTGTGCCTGGTTGCCTCTGGCACCAATGTAATGTAAAAAGAACTGATTAAGGTGATGTGATGCATTGAAGGATGCAGGGGCAGTCCCCGGGGCACCTGACATCGTCAGAATGAAACAGATAAAGAAATTGATACAGTGGAACAAATAGGTCTTAAGATGCCAGTGCAATGTAGTTAGTATGTTGGCGTCAAGAATGGCAGCCGGAAGATTGTTCCAAGCATGTGCCACAGTGACCAGAAAGATACAGCTCTGCTCAGCAGAGCATGCAGAGGTGTGTAGAAGGGACCAGTAGCGTGGATGAACTGCTGGAGTGACAATGACATCGAGAATCCATGTCGATTATGACAGCCAAGTAGGTTGGTGGATATTGGTCAAAAGGTGTGAACTAATCACTAACAGGAACTGATCATGTTCATGTTCTTGCGGCTTTGGATGATGGCCCAAGAATGAAGATTTGTTTGATAAGAGTGTTCGACTTTTAACTACCATTGTAAATTAGCTAATGAAATGCAGTTGGGCAGTAGCTGTTGTTTGTTAACTGTTTCAGATGTGTCTGATTTCATTCAGTTTGAAATCTGGGATATTCCCGGACAGTTCAAGCTTGGTGACATTGATGCTGTGGCTACATTTAGCTGTACAGGCACTCTGATATTCATCATTGATTCTCAGGTAGTTGCGTTGTTTAGTTAACACATTTGTTAATTTAACACATCTCAGCATGATTTATATGCATGTGGACCATTATATGTCACTGCACTGATGCTGTTTGTTGTGTTCAAGGGAGGGTAGGAAGCCTGTAAAACTTCCAACAGAAGTTACTTTTTAGGAACCAGCCCTAAAGCTGCATTTACATTGACATGAGTATGAGTCCGGTTACGTGTGTAGGTTATATTAAACACGAGTTTGCACATGACAGCCGTTCACATTAATATGAGTTTCTGTACGAGTACAACTTATTGGCACTTGTAAGAGTTTTTCGCGGTTCCTGTTTTTAGGCAACCTCTATACATGCAGTACTGGTACTCATATCAGTGTGAATGCAACCTAAGTGTGAAAACTTGGCCACTTAAAAACATTGATGTTATTAGTGATAGTGTTGGTAATTCAAATATTTGTCACTTCCATTAATCAGTTTCTTTGCTGCTTGTTGTAAGGGTGAACTGGAAGATTCAGTGAAGCTGCTAGTCAAAGTCATTCGAAAGGCTTCCGTTGTCAACTCAGGATTGAATTTTGAAGTTTTCTTGCATAAAATTGACGGCATTGCAGAATACGAACGAGTCGATCTGCTTGATGGAGTTTCTAAGCTGCAGAAAGAGTTGTTTCTGGAGGCAGAAATGGGCGACATTAATCTGAGGTCAGGCCTGTTATCAGTATTGGTCAGTCTGCACTGATATGTTGATGTTTCTGTGCAAATTGAACTACTGATAATAGATATTATCAATCGATCATTCGTATGTCTGCCCCAGTACATTACTTGTGCGGGGCTGGTTGTAACCTAGCAATGGCCTGATATCATTAGCAACGATGGAAATTCCCAGGGCTGATATCAGTGCAAGCATGGTAGCTTAGCTTGGAATTTCCATATGTCGTGCATCAGCGATGGACATCTCTGATTGGTTCTTGCAGTTGCACCGCATGACTAATTAGCTCAATGTTGTGAATAAACTTGTCTACTTAAACGTCTACTTTCAGCAATAATTTTCGCCTGTCTATTTAGACAGGTTTGATCATATGATAAAGAGGTAAACGTTGGAAGAGGTAAACATCGAGGTGTAGCTGAGGGCAGTTGTCGACCGAGGGCTTGATATAGGCACTGATATGAAAACAGCTGTGTTATAACATGGCTGTTTTCATATTCAGTTGGAAATATTTTCAGTTTCATTTTCACCTGCTTTTTTGTGTTTCAATTTTGTTTCAGTTTTTGCAAATTATTCCGTTTCAGTTTCAGTTCCTTGTATTTTGCAGTTGTTTTCATTAAATCACTGACATTTTATTCTATGCACCCATTTTTCTCTTAAATCTATGGTCTGTGTAATGCTCGGTCTGATGTTTGGCATGCATGTTGTTTTATTCGTGCATTGCAAACTTTTGCTTCAGTCAACCTACCATGCTACCATATTACGTTACATAAAACCTGCATAATGGCGTGAAATGGAAATACAGTGGAAACGAAAATGGACATAGCCAAATTTGTCAGTTTCCGTGTCAAATTTTTCCATTTCTGTATTTCCTTTCCGTTAACGGAATCAAAATTTTTTCTGTTAATGAATGTTTCTGTTTTCGTTAACGTAAATCACACTGTCATATCGGTGCCCGTATCAAGCCCTCAGTCGACAACTGCCCTCAGGTGTGCCTCGGTCATTATCGACGCTTGGGCTTGATATATGGGTCGGTATGAAAACAGCTGTGTGATATTCTCTAATCAGAGTTTTGTGATACAATAGATGACTGTTTTTTTCTGTTGCATTTTCTTGATTTTAAATTCTAGGGACCAGGTGACATCTAAGCATATGCATGCATAGCAGTTACAGCTTTACATGTACTAGCAGTCAGCAGCCAAGTTATTTGCAATCTGTTTAGTTATCTACATTGCACCTGTACAGGTATCACATGACGAGCATCTACGACATATCGGTCTATGAAGGTTTGAGTCGAGTCATACAGAGACTGATACCACAGCAGCCAGCACTTGAGCGTCTACTCAATGGATTTGCATTGGTCAGTCTGTGTTGAATATTCTAAACACTGTTGCTAACGTAAGTAACTATCTCAGGTAATTTTTGGGAGTTGTCTCAGAGTGATATCTGGCGTATTAAAATGGAGCATGAGTCTTCTAACCATTGCATCATGTTAGACAAGAAATGAATATGATCACACAGATATGTTGATTTATGGCCATCAGTGCTTTGACCTGTAAAAACTTCAGCTTCAATACCCTATCAGATATTGTCATGGTGATTACTGTAATTGAGAGGGGTAAGCCCAGTTGGACAGGATAAAGCCCAAAGTACCCTATGTATACAAAGAGTTGTGGTTTGTCCTGTGAGGATTCTCAGGATAAGGATGGTTGGAGGTTGAGAATCTAGGGGGCAACCGGAAGTTATTTGCAGTCAACTGGGTGTGTTGTGTGTGTGTGATTGTATGCAGACGTCTGGTGCAGTGAAGCTGTACTTGTTTGACGTGTTTACAAAGCTCGCTATTGCAGCTGACTCCGCCCCTGATGATTCTCTGCAGTTTCACGTCTGTTCTGATGTGATTGATATAGCCGTCGATGTCGGAACCATCTGCTGGTCGGTTACTAATCGCTTTGTGTCTGTTGTCAAGATATTCCAGAGATTTGCTGTCATTGTCATCTGAACTACTGTTATACGCTTATTTTTGCGTGCATCAAATTTTCGCGAGTAGGATAAGATCGCAAAATTAAATACCCACGAAAATTCAATTCGCCCATCAAATGCCTGGTAAATACTAGTAGAACATGCTGGGAAAATGCAGCAAAATTCTATATTCCAAAATCCAGAAATTAACACAGAAAAATAATTTACATCACTCAGTTTCGTGCTGCCACAAGAACAGTTACTAACGACTCACTAGGAACATTTAGGTCTAGGCTAAAAACATTTCTGTTTTCTCTAGCATTCAACTGACACTGACATTATCTGCTGTCCGCACCTCTGAAGTTATAACCTAATGGCGCTATACAAATTGTTATTATTATTATTACTGGTTAAGGAAGTTATTTCTGCTTGCGTTACATGTGTCCCCTTGTCTGTTAAGTACAGCCCACGAACAGACACAATGCTACTCTAGTGTGCTGACATATTATGAAATGTTGGACAGAAATTAAAATTTGTAACATTACTTACGGTCACCTCGTATTTTACAGAAGTGAGATTGACAAAGAATATTAAATGAACCATTACGTTTTACAATTATTCTTGCATATCTACTGCAAGAGATTATCATCGTCATGATGCTAAGCATTTAGCCAAAGACACTTTACCAGAATGGCCTCTTCTGCACCAACTGCAGGGCCTCAGTTGCTGAAGCACCCGTGTCACGGCCATCTGGTGGATCCAAGTGGTGGCTAGCTGACCACAGGCATATCTCCATTTCTGCAATGGCCGCTTGCCAGGGAGTCATTTAGCTTATCTTAGAAATGTAGTGGTTTAAACTGACGCAGAATGTGTGTTATATTGTGTGGAGTTGTATAAATCTGTGATACTTGTGATTAGTGCTGACGTGATTGCCGACGGCTGCCCGTATGATGAAGAGTCACAGTGTACGATACGACTTGATGATAACTCAGTTGTATGTCTACGAGCCGTCAACCGCTATCTTGCTCTGGTCTGCCAGCTGCCAGTCCAACATTACAGATATGAAGGTTGGACTGTGTACATGTCCTGTGATCAAGATAGTGACATAAATAAGTCTGTTATGTCTAGACCAAGAATTTCATTATTTCAAGACCAAAACCAGGAAACCAGGACCAAAGCCTTTTGGTCAAGACCAAGACTTTTTGTGCAGTATCAAATGGTTTAACATAACAATTAACATGGTAATACAGTGCACAGAGTAAATGAGGTGAACCATTTTCAGAACAGTTACAGAACAAAGGTAAACTTTTAGAAGTGCATGAACAATCATAATAATCAACTCATTATAATAATCAACTCATATAATAGTCGTGGTCTGACCACTTCTTAGTAAAACTAGAAGACATAATAAAATAATTACTTGGTTTTAAAACCGTTTTTTTGTAATCTAAAAACAGATTCTCTATTTCGAAATCAACACTTTATTCTAGTCCTGGTGATGCCTCGAGACCAAGACCTTAGAAGCTGTAATATCACATGTTGATGGTTGTACTAGAATTACTGCGACGTTATAGAAAAAGAAGTTTCAACAATTAGAACATTTTCAGTCATTTTAGTGGTTACCTGTCTGTTTAGTTGTTGATGTCAAATCCTCAGCTTGTCATCTTATGATGATGAGATATATTGACAGCATGTGTGATGTGTGCTTTGCTCAGGCATTGTTGACTACAACTTCAAGTGTCTGTGTGCTGCTGTAAGTAAAGTGATGCAAGCGTACAAATGGACAATGGGGCAGGAATGTCATTCTCCCACCATTCCAGCCGAGGCTGGTGCCGCCAGCGTGTTGGATACTTAAACTGCTCCATTCTTCACCGTCATTTCTGTTATCTTCTGCAAATGTCTAATTTATTTGCATTGTCCACAACATTGTGTAAAGGTGGAGACTCATATGTTGTATTTGAAACTACGCATACTGTTATCATTTTATGTCGTGAATAATCCAGCATCATTCAGTGCTTTGACAGTGTTGGTTGTTCGACAGGAATAACATCTGGCCTGAAAAAGGTCTGCCACAATTTACAGAAGTTACTTTGAGACTGGAATAGCTATGGAAAAATGGACCGGTTAAACAAGAACTGGATTGTGTGTGTTGTGAATAATCTAGTGAACAGTTTAGATGCTTATTGTAGCAGAATACATATTATATTTTTTTTGTTTTTGTGGCTGATGAACTCTTCATAACATGTTGGTCATAATCAATCAATCAGAATTTTTTAACGTTTAATAGCCATTATGAAGTCCACGGTAACATAGTTAGTAATGTCAGATGATGATGTCCAGAAATGACTGTTGAAACAAGATGTCTTCAGCCACTGGCGAAAGGTTGCAATAGAAAGTGATGACTGGACATGGACAGGCAGTGTTCCAGATAGTTGCGGCTGCAACAGGAAATGAGTGACGGTTAATAGTTGTTAGACGATATGACGGAATGAACAGCTGGAGTGTAGATGACGACCGGAGACAGCGATGATCTGGCAGGTCTGATAACCGAACGAGCTGATTCAAATACGCTGGTGCCATGCCATGCTGAACACGATATGCCATCAATGCAACTTTGAAATTCCCCTGTTCCAGGAGACGTAGCCAGTGTAATATCGCGAGGACATCACTGACGTGGTTGTATTGACAAAGTTGAAATACCAAATGAGCTGCAGCATTAAAGGATGGCCTGGAGGCGTTGATGAAGATACCCAGGAAGACCAACAAGTATGAAGTTGCCGTAGTTCAGCCTGAGAATGGAAGCAGTCATAGGAAACATCGACGTAGGTGGCAAAGCTGCCATAGGGCATCGAAGCAACATGAAACGATTCTCTGAACATGGGTGGCAGCACCAAGGTCACTGTTGAATGTTGATGGACACCCAGGTCACAAGCAGCATTGACTGGTTCAGTGGACGCCCCAGCGACCGAGATGGGACAGCGACGAAGCTGTGACTGCTGATGCGCCTTGAAGATGGATTGAACATGTATGATGATGGAGGCTGGTGAAACCAGAGAGGACTCCTGATAAACACTTACTGGTGTATTGTCGAGAAAGGTATGAAGAGTTTTGGGCCCCCAAAATTTGTTCTTTGCCCCAAAAAAGGAAAAAAAGTGTGGTTGGCTATGTGCCCAGATTAAGGAGCAGTAAAGAATGAGTCAGTGGGAGAATTAGTTAACCCAGGTTGACTTGCAAAACGACCGTTGTATGGTATGTGTTTGTGACTGCAAGGGCAGTGATCGAATATGCAACTATGTTTGTTGTTGATGATTAGCAGTTTATTTTGAGAATTTCTCAGTGTTCACTGCAGAGCAGGTTAGTGTGGATGTATCTGGATATCAAGATGCTGTTAGTTAACTGCTCTGCTGGCCAAACTCGGTGAAGTTATGTAGCAGCTTGAAATGTGATGTTATTGCTTGCTGTGTTCGTTATTAAGACCTCATGTACATCATGTTGAACTGATGTTCCAGCTATGTTCAGATAGCATTACTTCAATGTGTATAGATGCTTTTGTTTCTATTCAAAATGTCTGCAGCATTAACTGAGAATTTTTTTCTGATACACGAGTATCTTGCATTGAGTTGCATTTCGTCGTGCCTGTAATAAACATTATGTTGTCAAAGATTGGCATGCCATGCTGCTCGACGATGCCACATTAGATGACAATGAAAACAGAGGTCCGAAACGTCTTTGGTTGAAGTGTTACTTTGTGTAAAATATTCAGTGGTGGCGAGCTGTCGGACTGATCATGACAATCGGATAATAATTGGGGCAGAGACCAGTGGCGAGACAAAAAGAACCTAATTTCATCTGAATGTTTCAATGTGAATGGTAACATGGTAGTGTAATATTGCAGTTTTTCCCAGTTGAGTAGTGCTGTGCGAAGTGTTTATTCAATTCGAATCGAATAGAATATTAGACTATTGTTCGAAATTTCGAATCGAATAGTTTTTTGCCACTCTCAAAAGTAGGGATGGTTAAATTCGTTTTTTTTTCTTAAATTCGAACTTCAGTTGCTAAAATTTGAATTAGAAATTCGAGCTTTGTGTACTAGACCCAGATGTGCGTGAAATGAATTTTGTGCACTATTTCCAGCATCCTGCATGTGTAATGGACCACCCAAGTTGCACTACTGGGCCAGCCGATCAGCAACTGGCTCTGTGTCGTTATAGCTGTGCTGAAGTGATTTTTCTGACGTGCGTGGTGCCGAGACGGCGTGTGCCAGTGAGAGTGACAGTATCACATTGGCAGCACCAGTATCACAACGTACAATGTGAACATAGAATTCAGCATAAAACTTGTCACTGGCAATAAAGTTGATGAAGAAGTACTATAAACCATGTTATTTTCACATGCAGGAAATTTTTGCTAGTAGGATTATATCACAAAATTAAGCATCTGTGAAATGAGTTGCCCATCGAAGGCCTAGTAAATACCATTAGAACACTTAGAAAATGCAAGATTTAAATGCAACAAAATTTCTACATTCCAAAATTGTGAAAATAACATGGTTTACACTTATGTATTTATCATCCCTAAGCATCAGTCATTCTGATAGTGACTGTAGCGTGTGTCTCGTTGCTTTATTTACAAGTTGCATATAAGTGATCATTGTTCAGAACCATAATGAGTCTGTATATATCAATTATACCTAATGCCACCAGATGGCGATGCAAGATTTGTGTGGTTATTCGTGAATGGGGAAAATGAAGGATGTTACAAATCGGAAATTAAGACAGGATAGTGATGTGAAATTTTTTGAAATTACTTGTTGGACTAATTACTGTAAAACATTACATTTACTGCATCCAATTTTGAGATGTAGAAATTTTGCTGCATTGCTGTAGTTGGGGAATTTGACAGTGGTCAGGGAAAGTAGACAGTGTCGAGGAAAATGCTGTTAGTACAGTTACTTGTAGATGTATTAGAGTCACTTGCAATTAATTATTATCAGGGATGTGCACGAGACCTTTTAGG
>Ga0209681_1000373_pt1 | contig 11509 bp, 11 predicted proteins | sample WorMetLIZISLAND2_3_FD_187416 | JGI IMG/M metagenome (GOLD analysis project Ga0209681, IMG submission 187416) | Marine gutless worms symbiont microbial communities from Max Planck institute for Marine Microbiology, Germany - Olavius clavatus LIZARD... ... | reverse complement strand
GTGCAGCGGGTGACGTCGACTGGAATGACGGTGGTGGCGCGTCCGCTGTTGCTGACCGTACTCCGGCAACCTTATCGTCGAAGAAACGGTGGAACTCATCAGCGCTAATATCGTCGCAGGGTGGAGCACTGCCGCGACCGAGAAGCGCGTCAATAGAACGCCTGTGATAGCTTATTCCAATCTGAAATGATTCTATGGAAGAACGAGTGCTTATAGCAATCAAGACGAGAAGAAAGTATAGCGAATGTGTTTGAGTCAGAGTGTCGGGAGTTATGAACAGCCCGGCGAAGTGAGTCGCATGGAATTGCAGAAAGGCCATGAAGAACTTTATAGAAAAGAATCAAGTGGGAATTCTTCCTATGGTTTTCCAGGGACTGCCACCCTAGGTCTCTGACTAGACCAGACACGGATGTTGTTCTGCGGTAATCGTTTTTTTACAAAACATGCAGCACGATGCTGTACTTTGTCCACTACTTATTGCTTTTGATGATCTCAGTCTTTTCCAGGTTTCTTTCAAAGATTTTCAGTGTTTCCGATGTAACTGTTCTGACGTTCAGGCTGTTCCAAATGTTACTTCTTCTTTCTCAGTGATGCCGTAATTCGGTTGAAACTCTGTTCTTATTCAGCTTAAGAGAGTATCCTCTGGGTAAGTAATGGTACTCGCCGTATCATGAACATTGCTTACACCTGTTGTTGTATGTGACTTGTTCTGTGTAGTCAGAGTGGTGATAGATGCATCCAGTGAGTCGTCGTGATGCTGATCATGGTCATCCATCAGAGGATGCGCCGACTTCTCGTACAAGTCTTGAGGCTGCAACTGAAGCGGCCCATCGCATCAATGCGCTGCTCATAGCCAAGGGAATTCTGAAGCCTTCCCAGGTCTCCAGTGTACCGCACAAAGCTAAACAGCAGGTACTTTAGCAGCACTCGCGATATTCAGACAGCACCTTAAGACATTTCTCTGTAATTTATCGTATCCGGACCTGGTCATCTGATGTGCTTTGTTCAACTGTGGAACTTGCAATACCTTTTGTTATTTAGGCCGCACTAAAAAATTCGGATGATGATGATGATGATGATATGATTTTGTTTGCACAATATGTCGTTGTCGTTGCCGTCATCCTTGTTAGGATTCTGAAGAATGTTTTATGCAAAGCTATAAAGTAATTGTTTATGCCAGTATCAATGTCAGTATGTCATTGAGTACTCTTGTACCTTGTACACTTGTGCCTTGTACACTTGTGTCTTGCAGAAAGTACCATCATCTTAATGCTTCAATGCCAGGGGCAAGATGTCGTGTCCTAAAAGTAGTTCATTCCTGGGTGGGGCTGATGAGATGTCTTGACCTGTCTTTATGCAGCTGTAGAGAGTTACAGTTTCACAAGAAGTATTGTCTGTCACTGTCCCTAGTATGACCACAGTTTTCTGTGGAGCGCAGGATTTTGAGCCAAGCCGCGTTTGCCCATTTTTTGGAACTTCTACGTTTTCACGGAATTTTGCGGAATTTGGTACTGGCCAGTGATGAGGGGACAAATATGGAAGGTTCAGATGGCCATAAGAAAATTAATAATTCATACGTGTATATATAGACTATGTATGTATGTATGTATGTATGTATGTATGTATAGACATGATTGTTCCATCACGTACATGACTGGTACTCGGGCACTAACTAGAGGAATATTGAAATTATTGATTTTGTCTGAAATAGGCTGAGACCGATACCGGTATCGGGTATCGGCCGATACTGCCGGTATCGGTTTTGTAACGGTATCGGTAATAATTTCCCCGATACCAGCACCGATACCGACCGACCGCGAACAAGTTATGGCTGTATAATGAGCTAACAACGGTCCTTCATTGATGCAGAACATCAAACAGATCAAATCAACTACTAGCTGCCTCTAAATAGCACTGCAGCCGGCATATAGGCCTATATAGCAGTGGGACACACCAGCCGCTGCCAGTGTTGTAATGTGACACCGGCTTGTCGGTCACGGCCTTTGAAGTTGACAGCTTAGTGGTGCAGGATGAAAGGCAGCGGCTGAACGGCTGCGGATGCAGCACACAGTGACACGCACACAGTGAGTTGAACTGTCAATCAGTCGTCTGTCATAATGTTATTGGCGGATCATTCTAACCCAGGAAACGCTATTTGCTGAAGCTTGATTCCGACCCCAGCACGAAGCCTGCAAGCTACTGAATGTACCTGCGGCGCATCACATTGACACTAATTGAGTTGCTCGTTACAATCATGTCACGGAACAGCGTGGTATGGGAGTTTTTCGATGTGAGCGCAGTGGTTCAATCAACACTGCCCGTTGGCGTGGTGGAAAGAGCACGTTGTGCAGTAGGCCTACGTACGCGTTGCTAAAGTGATGCAGTGTGTCAGCGCCACCCACGTCGGTCGGTCACAAGTGAGAGGCTGTTCAGTGCAGCTGGAGACATCTACAGCAACCAACGCATGCATCTAGCACCTGATCATGCAGAAATGCTTCTGTTCGTGCGAGAAAACTTTAAGTACATTGCTTGCCTCGGTCACCTAGCAAAGTGATCGATGATTGCGACGTCATATCAGCTGATCGTGATCAGTGGATCAGCTGTTGTGACGTCATTAGCACCGCCTAGTTAGGAACTAACAGTTGAACGTCAGCTGCAGACCAACTCCACACTCCAGTGGCAGCATCTCGCTGGCGTTCAGCAGCCGTACGAAAGTTTTTCTTAGTACTGGTCACTATAGAGAAAATTACCGGAGTGTTAATGCGATGCATCTCACTATAGGTGCGTATCCACGTGCCGCCAGCTTGCAGCCTACTTAAGCATGGCCGTCACTGCCTACTCCTGAGTTCCTCTTCACCACAACTATCCACTGCTGTGCCCTACATTCAGGCGCCCCTTGATCTCCCCACACAATACACAACTGGCTGCTGATGCTGCAACAGCTCCCGTCCTCCCCGCTGTGCAGCGTGCAGCACTGTACACACAATCACAGTGCCGGGTCAGTAGATGACTGAGACCAGCAATGTAAATGATCCTGATCAGGCTTGTACCTGATAGCACATGATCACCATGTATTTCCGGCGATCTGATCGCGATTAAATGCTGACCGAGACCAGACCGACTGCGAGTGACTGGCGCCAATAATGCTGAGAAATAAAAAAAACTATTTGCATACTCTTTATATCTCTGACATTTATTTGGCAACAGCCGGTCACAGTATACAAAACAAGCACATACAGTACACATCACACATGCCTACACAGGTGTTCTGTGTCGCACAGTGCACAACCACTTGTGTTATCATATAACCACTGGTATCAGTATCGGTACTCGTATCGGTATCAGCGCTGGAAAAAAGTATCGGGTATCGGAAGTATCGGTAAATCCTGGTATCAGTCTCAGCCTAGTCTGAAATATTGAAATATTTGGAGACTGTCAGTTCCAGTTAACGGTGACAAATACTGCCTAATTGTTTGTGTCTAGGCGTAGTAAATTAATTACCACGTGTGGAAAAATTACCGCGGTAAGCTGCAGAATTTAGCAGACTGTCCCGCAGAATCTGGAAAAAATTTTTTACGGAAAACTGGTCCAATTAGAAAGCACTAGTGACAGACGGAAGAATATCTGAACTGTTCAGTGCTGTATTGTTTACCGGTACCGTACCACAGTTCTACACAGTTATAAGCACATACATATGAGCAGTTCTTACAGATGTACTGTGGCCTGCTGATTTAGGTTATAGACACTTAGTTTGGGTTTTTTGTGTGTTTCTTATCTAGGGCCATCTTATCTGTTTTGTGTCTTTTTGGTGTTTTTGTATTTTCTCTTGTGTGTTTTGAGTTGTCAGTACCAGTGCCAGTGATTTCCCGGAAACACGCGTCTCCAAAATTACCTATTATGTGTCAACCCTGTCTTCTTAGCTTTATGTTCAGTCTTTGTGTCTGAATTGTCCATTTTGAGTTGATCTGTAAATGGTTGTAGACGACGCCGGTGGAAGTACGAACGTTCTGCTGCAAGGTGCCTCAGTGGGTTAGTAGGTCGTGTGTCTGTTATAGTGCTTGTGTAATCTGGGTTAGTGGGCCATGCATCTAGTGTTTATGTTGGCTGCATTCATGATCAAAAATCCGATCGATCTAGATTTGTCAGTCAAGATAAATCAGGTCTGTTGAAAAAGAATGCATTCTTCTGATTAATCACTGTGATGCACACTATTGTGTCATTATGATTATATCACATAATACCTCAGACCTTATGATTGGCTATTTGGAATTGGCTATTGGAGTGCTTACATCACATGCGTCATGGGTGTGGCTTACAAAAATCTTGCTTGGAAGTCAGATTTTTCTCAGACACTTCCTGGGCAGATCTGGATTTGATTGTGAACGCGGAGCGTTTCGCTCAGATTGATCAGATCAATCGGATTTATGATTATGAATGCAACCAGTGTGTAAGGCTAAAGAAAGTCACAAACAAGGATATTTGATGCAGATGCCCAGACACACATAGACCGATGGCTGCCATATTTTGAGTGTAGGGTGGAGTTGCTGACACAGTTATTTATTTCTAAATTTTATTACAGTACAATTGATTCTGGGGTTTTGTTCCCAGGGGTAGTCATATTTCCCTGTTTTCCTCTACTTCCTGCAGTGGCTTGTACAGCCGGCCTGGGCTACCACATAACCTGTAACTAAAGGTAGTAAAATGCTAATTTAACTACCTGCTATTTATGAAGCCAAATTATATTGCTTGATGACAGACAGAGAGAAGAAGTGCCATCAATCCAGGATGGAGGACAGCAGGAAATTAAAAACGCTGGTGTTAAGAATCATAGAGGGTGCGAACAAGAGGTAGGCCACGTAGAGGGTGGACGGATGACACTGTCAGCTGATGTAAGTCTGGACTACAGGAGCTGAAGAGTGTAGCTCAAGACCACAGGTGGCAGCTCATTACAAGCCAAGCAGTGGACACCAATGTGATCCCGTGTGGCAAATGACACCCCGTAGCTGTGAGGTGGAGTCTACTGTTCTTAAATAAATAGCTTTAACTTTTAGCTTTGTTAGTTAGTTGCTGATGAGATTGTCTGTGCAGGCGTCGTCATCGTCATCAGAGAACATGGTCATTGGTGAAGTGGACATTAACAATCAGCTGCCGGCGTGTAGAAACAACCTGGGCCGTAGCTCCACCCAGGAAGAGGTAGGACAACTTTGTCTCAGACATGTGTCATGGATAGCATTGTAAATTATCCAGAAATTTGATGTTAGATTTCCGCAAAGATTAGCGACATCCTGAGATCAATATGGATCAGTGGGTACATGTACATAGAGTATGTGCAGTGGAAGCAGCCACAGTACAATAAAATATCATTTAACCAATAACTAGTGTTCTTACGGTTTTGGATTTTTCATTTTTTTGTCCTCCACCACTTACGCCTGATATGCAGGGTGGGCCAAAAAAGTAAGCCTGACAATTTTTGCAATAACTTTGTCTACTGTCAGCAAATTTGCACAATTTTTGGCATATATACGCTATAGGAAATTTGCAACTGGAAGGTATGTAGTTAGCCCACCTAACAAATGGTTTGTGTAACTGCACTACCTTGTAAAATCTTGACCACAACTTTTCCCATATGCTTGCAATGTACATGTTTACTACCATTAATAATGACAAATACAAAAAATATCTGTACTTTAGATATGATTCATGTTCAGAAGTGACATAACACAGATTACAGCACATTATTGAAATGTTATCCATTGTCATAAAGGATTCTTTGCTGCATAAATGCCCGCTGTTGTCGTGAATTGCTCGAAACCCAAGTTTACGTTAGTTACGTAGTCTGCTGCCATAGCAATGATCACACGGCCGCAAGGGCATACCAGTTATTTGAAAAAAGAAATATTCATCCGGTACAATTCTTTTAAAAATCCACCAAAATTGGCAAGTATTACTGCCGAAGTAAAAACTGGCCTTTTTTGCAACCAATATGAGCGTGCACCACTACGAGTGTGTTGCAACAGTGAATAGAATTTAATGTGAAAAAGGTTGTGGTCAAGATTTTACACAAACCACATTAGGTGGGCTAATTATATATCCTCAGGTTGCAAATTTTCTAAAGTGTATATATGCCAAAAATTATGCAAATTGGCTGGCAGTAGACAGTTATTGCAAAAATAAGCAGGCTTACTTTTTTGGCCCACCCTGTAGAACTTGTGTTGTCTCTTTCTGAGTGAATTTGCTCGATATATTATAATATTTGTCAGTGTAAAATGCGGGAAATGATCTCAGTAAATTTAACGTCAGATACATATTTATGACATCCCATAGCTAGTGATTTTAACCAGTTTTTCCTGCCATACTTTGTCAATATAAAAATGCGGGAAATATTCGGTCAATTTAGTAAATTTGACATCAAATAGGTATTTATCATTTGCATGTTTGTGTATTTTTGTGTATACTTTTACTTAAGTCACACTTCCTTCACTGGTGACATTGCTGTGCACTGCTGACTGTTTTAGATCGCTCGTATCAGCGGTGCGACGGTCACCACCAGGGGGCGATACATGACAGAAGAAGAGCTTAGCAGGGCAGAACCCGGGTACGTTGTTTCATCAGTACTGTTTTACATGATGAAGCCCCCAGGTACATTGTTTTATTTGTCCAGTTCTTCAGCTGTAATGCTGAACCCCCGGGTACATTGTTTCATCAGTACTGTTTTACATGATGAAGCCCTGGGTACACTGTTTCATTTGTCCAGTTCTTACAGTTATTCAGGTTACCAGTTATTTTTATCTATTCTGTTATTTTCTCTACATAGTTGTTTGTACTCAAAACGTTTAAGTCACTGAATGGCCCTTTATGTGCTAATGTGCCATTAAGAAACTACTCACTCACACACTCACAGTTATTCAGGGTGGCCACTCTTCTGGAGAACCTGGAAAACAGGGAAAAGTCAGGGAATTTGAGAGTGGTCAGGGAAAAAAGGAAAAGTCAGGGAAAATGCATTCTTGCATATGGTCAATTACCACGAGTATTGATCTTGACACAAAATGTGCAAAAAAAGGAATTATTTACTAGGTAAAGTTGTGCATCACATAAAGTCTGAAAGAAGAAAGGATGCTTACTCTACAAGATGCAAGCTGTGTCTGAAAACGTTTTCACTTAGTAACATGGACAAACAGGCCGTCATAAGTCATGCAAAAAGTTCTGGACATGTACGGAATGTAGCGGAAAAGTCAGGGAAAAGTTAGGGAGTTTGATCATGACTGGAGAGTGGCCACCCTGCTTATTACTACTTGGCACTAGAAGTAGTAATCTGAAAAAGGTCGTCGTCAGCTGCGTTCTGCCGACTCAAGGACTTGTGTTGTCATGTGGACCTACAGCAACTTTGTGGACCGATATGTTTCACAGCTGCCATCCCAAGGCTGTGGAACAGCTGGCTGGTCTTAGGAAAATGGACATCGGCTATAAACAGTTTAAGCGGTTGTTGACTTTTTTGTTTGGGTGCTGAGATTGCGGCACATTGTGACTATTTGTTTAAATTGCGCCTCTCTAGGAATTTTTTACGTACTTACAAAAAGTTCAGTGAATTTTCTTTCACAGACGCACTCATCTGTATGAGATGTGTTCGTCTCTGTGCTTAACTCTTCATCTCTATGTTGTTATTTATGTGGTCATTTGTCTATGGTATGTTCTGCTGTGACAGAGTTATTTATGTGACAAGTTTCATCGTTTATTCTGTTCTTACTGTTTGTTGTTACAGTCTTTAAATACACACTGGCTTTTACATTTCTTTGTCCATCTTACTTACTTACTTTAGGTTCAGTATGTTGTGCATACATTGCGACTGATCTATGTTTTACTCATTTTATATTTTTATTTATATTTTATATTTTATATTTATATTTTATATTTTACTTAGTACTTACTCAAGGACCAGTTTATTGTGTGTACACAGAGACCGACCCCTCTACCTCCGACTTCAGGCTACCACTCATGAAGCCATCGACAGTAAGTAACCACACCTGGTTATAGTTCTATCTTGTATTTGTAAGTATACTGTCTCTCAGAAAAAAACGCACCAACTTTGAAACGGTATAGCTCAAAATTTTAAGGATCAATTTTGATGACATTTGGCAGAAATATTCAAAAGACTCTAGAATAGAGTTTGCATGTTTCAGTTTTCCTTTACGTTTGCTTTCTTTATCAACTTTTCGTCTTTCAAACCGGACCCCAAAAATAACGCGAATTTTGACGCTGTATCAAGCAAATGCGCCAACTTTGATGAGGTGCAATTTTTTTTAAACACATACCTAAGCTCACAATATTTGGCACACATAATCTGCACACATTTAAATAATAATACACTCTTTTCAATGAATTACTGCTAATGCGGTTTTGCTTTTTTAATATTCGTCGTAAATTGCATCACCGGAAGTGACGAAAATCATGTGTCAAACTGTTCCGAACATTCTCAACTTCACCAGCAGCCTGTTGATGCTGTTCTTCGTCCAACCTTTATCCAGAAACTCTCCTATAAACTGCTAAGCATTGTAACCTTTACATTCATACAGACTTTTGATCGAAATTTTGTCTTCTTTACTAAATGGTGCCATGTTGACAGGCAGTGTGACGCGTAATTTTCAAAATTTGATTATTTTCGGTGTCTTGTTTGAAAGACGAAAAGTTGATAAAAAAGCAAACCTACACGAAAACTGAAGCATACAAAGTCTATTCTAGATTATTTTGAATATTTCTGCCAAATGTCATCAAAATAGATCTTTATAATTTTGAGCTATACCGTTTCAAAGTTGGTGTGTTTTGGAGACACAGTGTATTACTTACTTAGCATCAGCAGTACACTGCCTGTAAAATCCCACTGATAGTTACTGAGTATTGGTAAAAGCTCACAGATCCCTCTAAGCAGTTTTTTTATTTGGTGTTTCTTATAATATTTTTTATAGTGATTGTAACTGTTTTAGTTTCAAAAGTTGCACCAGCAGCATTGCACCATCGCCATCAGTTTGTTAGGTGAATAAAGTACAAGTAAAATGTGATAATTTATCATCACATTTAGACAGACTCAGCTAACACTGTGTGATCCCGTATGGCAAGTGACACTCTGTAGCTGTGAGATAGAGCTACTTAGATATAAGTAGCTCCATCATCTCTAAAAAATGACCTATTATGCGTTGAGCGGGACGTAAAACTCTACTCACTCGCTCGTAGCATAGTGGTTAGACTGCCGTTCCTGCTTTCAGTAACAGTAACATTGTTACTGAAATTTACCATACAGGACCGTCCTTTAACCTTTTAATCAGTAACAATGAATGCATCTGTTGGATATGTGGTTTGGCTACAGAGGCGGTTGCTAGGATACAGGAGATAATTGATGGCAAAAACCTGCGCAAGGATCTCCGTGCATCAAGTGTGACTAGCTCACAGCCTAGCGGTGTGGGTTGGACTCCCCCTGCGTCATCAGTCGGTGGAATTTCCACATCGGTAAGTTTCAGTTTCCGTTGTAAGCTGTAATGATAGACAGTACTGGGTTCTGAGTTCTTAAATGACTTTCTGCTGTGTGTGTGTCTGTTAACAGAGCTGGACAAATTTAAAATTAGTTCTCCTGCTTTCTATTTTGGTTTAAATCATCAGTATACAAGTTACAAAGTCTTACACAAAGTACAGTAAGTTTAGTTAAGGGTGTTTTGTTACCTATGACCAGCTTATTTCGTGGTTGTTTTGTGTTTTTGGTGTATATTCTCCTGTTTGTTTTGTATTGTCAGTACCAGTACAAGTGATTGCCTGGAAAGACTCATCTCTAAAAAAATGACCTATTATGCGTTGAGCGGGACGTAAAACTCTACTCACTCGCTCGTAGCATAGTGGTTAGACTGCCGTTCCTGCCGGCGTGCTTTCCCTATCCCTGTGCTAGACTGACAGCTGGCCGTGTAACCACTTTGTGGGTGAAGCGTCCGCTATCAGTCAGCCAACAAGGCCGTCTCAGCCTGCCATCCCTCCGGGGTCGGTTAAACGAGTAGTAATCCATTAATGATGGGTTACGAAGGTGGAAACCTACTGCTGACTGCCGCTGCCTGGCCAACGGTCGGGTCGCTGCCCAGGCCTCTGTGTGCAGGCTGTGGGAGGTGGCCTGGGTGGTCGGCGGCTCCGGTTAGTGACGAGAGTGCATTTGAGGTGGCTTGACTGCTGGCCTTCGGCATACACAAAAATGCGCTATACAAATTGATGGTCTTGCCTTACCTTACTTCCCTGTTAGTGGCAATATATAAATGTCCGGACCTTTAACTGGTAGTTGTTAATGTTGAATGTGTCAGCTGGCATTCCTCAGTGAGAAGCTGATGGTCGGCTTGGAACACGCTCCACCGAACTTTGATGTGAAGTCAAAGCTGCTTGGACCGGCTGTAAGTAAATCATACCACCAGTACAGCTTGCAACAGAAAGTGAAACTTACTGATGATGTGGAAATTCCACTGAAATTCATAGTGGCTCTAGTTGTAGCTGTAGATTTTTTGGTAACTTTCATCTGAATTTGTCACAGTATTTTGTACACATTCTTTTATTAATTAAACTTTGTTATTAATTCATATTGTTTGCTAATCAAGCTTTACCATAGCTTAATGGTTGTGGTCTTACATGTTACCTTACGATCCAGGCATTGTAACGGTTAAAAACCCCATCATTGATTTTCTAATGTGGCAACATAATAATAATGATAATGATAATCGATTTGCATAGCGCCGTTAGGTCGTAACTTCAGAGGCGCTGGCGGCAGATAATGTCAGTGTCATTTGAGTGCTAGAGAATGCAGAAATGTCTAGCCTAGACTTAAATGTTCCTAGTGAGTCATTGTCAGTAACTTCTTGGCAGACAGTTCCAGGTAATGCACAATTTTTGACGTTTTGCAGGTTGATTTTATCCTAGAGTCACTGTGTAACTATTTTTTGCTTACTTTTTTTATCTGTACTGTTTGTACAATTTTATTGTAAATATACATTCTAACGTCAGAGAGTTGTAGGCGGGTGTGTTGATGACTGTGCCCGTTGTGTAGGGTTGTTATCTACAACACATTCAACAGGAGACTGGTGCCAAGGTGTTCCTGCGAGGTCGTGGATCTGGTTTCTTAGAGGCTGACGGTGGACGTGAAGCTTGTGAACCACTTTCTGTCTTCATTCAGTCAGTCACTACAGTTGATGTGTTGTTTACTGTTTACACGTCCATATCACAAACAGACTCTTAGTTACTGTGTATGATATGATGTGAGTTAGTAAGTACATATGTAAGTCAGTAAGAAGAACGATTTACGTGTCCGAATACGACAGCTACAGAAGTTGCGGTGAAAGTCATGGGAGGAAAGCCTTGAGCTGACCTGAGAAAACAGACATAGAGGGTGCGGATGTGACATGTTGGGGATGTGACATGTTGGGGATGTGACATGTTGGGGATGTGACATGTTGGGGATGTGACATGTTGGGGCAGACTGTTCCAGCAGCAACAG
>Ga0209681_1000372_pt1 | contig 11550 bp, 7 predicted proteins | sample WorMetLIZISLAND2_3_FD_187416 | JGI IMG/M metagenome (GOLD analysis project Ga0209681, IMG submission 187416) | Marine gutless worms symbiont microbial communities from Max Planck institute for Marine Microbiology, Germany - Olavius clavatus LIZARD... ... | reverse complement strand
TTATTCCGAGGTTAGAAAATGTTGATAAAACGCTAAAACTTAATCCGAGAATAAATCTCGGGTTATCCTCTGATCTCGGATTAGCTATTCCGAGGTTTATTCCGAGTTGATAAAACCGGGCATTAGAGTGTTTGTTTTTGGTCGGTTTTATTTATTTTTTAAAGCTGTGGTTTCGGTTTGTTTTTGGTTATTTTCCATCCCTTCTGTCTCCAACCTTTCTTCACTGTGCCTAAAGGTATTGAGAAAATTTTAGTCACTATGCTTTAATTTTAGTCACTTTACCAACCTCTCTACTCTCCAGGAAATTGTGACATAGTAACCAAAATTAACTTTTCTGAAAAGCCATGGGCAGTCAACTTCCATTCTTGTTGAAACGAAGCTTTTTCTAGGCATTGAACACGGGTTTTAGGCTGTTTGTGTTTTCCTTCAGTTTCACTCTTAAAGAAATTTTGAAACCATAACTGAGTCTACAGTATAAAAGACTATAGAAGAATGATAAGATACACTGACGGAGTAAAACAGTTTGGCACGGGTATGAATGAGTCGTGGGATGCGTGGCTGCAGCCTGCTGCTGCTGCTGTCTGGTTGGATAACATGAATATTGATGAACAGCTCTGGTGAGGCAGACTGTCTGTCTAGCTGTTCATAAAAAATGTTCAATATTCATGTTATCCAATACTCAGGCAGCAGCAGCAACAGCAGGCTGGAGCCCACGCCTCCCACGGCTCATTCATACTGACGTTGCATGGCCGTGTGTGGCCACTGTTACTCACAGCCATCAGCAGCTGCAACACCTAGTGAATATTAATTAACTCACAACATAAGGGAGGCAGGCCAGGCGTAGGCCTATACACAACAGTCAGGTGCTCAGCCATGGCCTTTATTTGAGGAGGCCGTGGCTCAGCAATGCTGGGCGTGGCGTACTAATGCGGATGCTGTTCTGTTTCAAACTTGACCTTTGGCATTTTCGTCACTAGTGATGAAATGCATCCGACGCCGTTTCGCCACTACTGATTTTTGTTTGCCAATGGCGAAAATGGCGATCAGTAGGTAAATCTCTGCTTCTGTCAGCCAGTCTGAGTGACAAGAGCTTTGTGCTCTTCATTCCATGCTGCCAACATTTTTCTGACATTGCCAGTGCCAAATGTGTAATATAATAGCAATGGGAAATTTGTCTGGTAGTTAAGTATTTCATTGTATAGTTGGCATGATGTGATGTAGAAACAAATTTTATGATATACATTGAATGACCTGAAGAAGAGCCATCGTCACATTCATAAATAATTAAACCACATATAACTTCACTTTGCATTTCGGAAAGTGCCAGTAATCGTAATAATTAGTACTGAATTGGTTGCTATTGAAGTCATTGCATTGGTGCTTTGCTGTATTTAGTAGTAACAGTAAAGACAGTGGTGGTTAACTGTGCCAGCTGTGATATTGCTGTGTGGCTTATTTTTGCTTTAACTTTGACAGATCTTTGCATGAAATCTGTGATATATTTGCTGTTTTTATATGTTCACAGTTTAGGATCAAGATCTGTGCCAACACCGCATCATTTGTCTTGGTTGTGTGTACAGCAGCCATACTCTGATACAAGCTGTGATAAATTGGTAAATTATATGTTTTGAATGTAAATTGTTGCATTAATACCAGTTATCAACTTATCAGTACTCCCATATTCAGTCTCTGCTATGCTATTCATCTTGTTCTTGTTCTTCTTGTTGAGGCAACATGCTTAAAAAAGCCTAAGGCTCCATTTCAGTTCATTTCGGGATTAAATTTGGAAGGATTGTTCTTCAAGTAAATGTGTATTGATTTACGGAGTATGACGTCACGGTCATACTTTTAAAGATGGCAGCCATGATGTCTGTCCATCACTGCTGCTGAATCTGCCAGCTGCCCGCCAGCCCGCTGAGTGCGTTTCTAGAGTTCCTCAATATGTTCATACTTGTTGTTTAACCAGCGAGTTATTCCAGAGTTGTTCTGTGTTGACTGGGTCTCCCAAAAGAGAACTCCTGTAATTGTTTACAGACTGGATGTCATTTTTATCATCCAACTAACACTGGCAAAACATTAGCTGCATTTTTCAACACCTAACAGGGCATGTTCGGTCTACCAGACTCCGCCCCTATTTCATTACCGTATTTGGACGCTAATTATGTAACTAGGTCAACCACTAACAGATCGCATTACCTGTAGCCCATAGATTAGTATTTTATCTATGTGTTAGTAGACCGAGTCCATTTTCAATGGATATGTAAATAAACTGACGTCAGCAATGAACAGCCATGCCCCTTTAGGTCTTGGAAAACGCTCCTATTGATAAGTATTAATACTAACTGTGTGTGTACAAAACAGTTTGAATATAAAATAGCTGTTACTTGAGTGACAGTCATTGGCTTGTAAAAAGTACAGACTCTGCATTTCACAAAAGTTTGCTTTAGGGGACTTGCTTTACCAAATTCCAGAAAATGACCAGATAAAGAAAAACCAAGCATTACCTCTGGGGTGTCTGGGAGACATCCCTACCTCTGTCTTCGACTCCATTTCAAATTTTCAACAATAACACATTAGTGACATGCTAAAACTCCTGGTTGCTGTAAGCAACAAACAATATTTTTGTTCCACTTTTGGAGTAGTGAGAATTGACAGATGGATACTTTGTAAAGTCATCCTTATTGCAGTTCTCAGATGCACTTTCCTGCAAGTGGAACTGTTTCAAGAGTGTTTTGGCCGAATACTACTGCCTGAAACCATTGATAACTCGGAACTGACCGTTGGTTACACTGGTAACATTTCATTGCCTTAACCACTGAGACACGGCTGCATCTTTTGTTCCAGCAGTGAATCGGTTTGAATTAAATTTTTAGAGGCTTTGGTTTAGATTACACAATCACTTGCACATTAGAGATTTTTTAATGAACTGCGCTATATAAATCCATGCTTTACTTTACTTCATTACTTACACTTGCTCACTTCCTAATGGAGCTGGTAAGATGTGGTGGTCAGTGGTATCAAAGGCTGCAAGCAGAGATGTGATATTTTTTGTGAGCCAATAGCAGTAATCAATCAATCAATCAATCAATCAATCATTTATTTGAGAACACAGGCAGCAAGCGGTAATGACATAAAATAACACATGAAAGTGTGCAGGACAGTAAGGCCAAAGGCACTAATAACTACCCTTAAAAAACACTCGCACATAAAAACATATAAGTGAGGTGAGTTTAACCAGTAAGTAGACTACAGTTATGAACGTGCAGTAGCTCCATGTTCTGTGGCATTTACTATAAGCAGATTATTAGAATATTATTCTAAAACTATTTTATAGTTGCTTTGCTATCTGTGGCTGCATTTTAAGCTGTCTTCATAGCAGTAGTAGTCAATGTCGCTGATACTTGTTGATATATTGTGTTAATTGGCAGGATGTTCGCAGTGAACTGCGCAGGTTAGTTGAGTTACGACTCCTGCTGCTTGAATTATCCAAACCAGAATCGCTGAAACTGCTGAAAAACTTGACATTGTCCGAAGCATACATTAGTCAGGTACTTCACTGTCTACAATTATGGATGGTAACTATGTAAAAATGGTAAAATGGCATCTGGAAGATAAGATGAGTATGAAGGAAACTGATGAGGATGGAGTTGATGAATGAGTTTAGATAGGTGTCTCAAACTCAGCTAGAAAAAACACTGTGCTAGTGGGCAGGCTGCATTCAGTCTCATTATAAACAATAAGTCAACTGCAGTTGTAGCTCGAAATGACTGTATGCAGAGTTTACTTATTCAGTCTGCTAGTTCAGAATTTTGAGATGTTCTTTTATTCTGGCTCTCTTGTCAGCATTTATTGTAAATATATCTGGTTTAAGTATGGTGTTGTGGGCTACAGGTAATGCATTCTAGATTTCTAGGCTTGCGTGTTCATGTGTACAACGGGCTACACACAATAGCTGAGTTTGGAAATTATTCTAAAGATAGGGTAACACTGTAGTCATGTTGTATGCAGGTATGTACTGATCTCTATTCTGTAGCTACTACAGATAGTTTGCCTTCTGAAGAAACAGTAAGTATCCTGACTGAAGTATTATATGAGTTGCCAGACTTGGGCGATAAGCTGCTGAGAGCCGTTGGTCTCGTACGTCTTCGTTTTGACATTCACATAGCTTGCCTTTATCGCTGTCTCGATGAGCTCTCTGATTCAGACGCAACTAGAAACATTGGCAGCAGTGAGCGAAGTGACGCAGGACAACTTGTGGCAGCTGCCCAGTTTTATCGGCTACTAGCGTTGTTTGATGTACCAGAGAAAGAGGCTTACGACAAAGGAACCGAGCTTTATCAACTGCTGGTGCGAATTGTGAACTTGACAATTGGGACATCACTATTGAGCAGGACAACAGTGCTGTCTTGCTTGCTTGCCCAGAAGTCATGGTTAATGTGTCGTTGCTTTGTTAAGTTGTTAGATCGTGCCAACCTTTGTCGTTTGGTCTGCAGAAATTTGCCACCTCAGATCAGTTCAGTGTATAGCCATTCCATTGCTCCAAGCTCTACTGTGCCAATTAGTTTTTTTCATGATGAGCAAACATTGTGCAAGGCTATGAGTGAACATGAACTTATTACCGACACTAGCTATATGCAAAGCACAATTGATACGACTGGAATTATGACGAATGTGTTGTCTAGTATTACCGATGATGCTATTCGTATCGTAGCAATATTGTTAAGTGCAAGTCATCATGCAGTGTGGTACCACCTGTATTTGATGTGCTTGGAAAGAAGAATACATTTCTTTGATCTCTTTCTGGTATGTAACATGTGTTTATGGCTTCTATATTTCCTTGATACATTGCTGATTTTGTTCATTATTTACAAACGTCATATGATAACAGGATGCTTTCTATGCCAGAATCAGGACTAAGTGGTGCGTGTTTTCAGAATCGTGGTCTGTCCTGTTATTATGCCAGTGCAAGCATTTAACAGTTGCCATCAAAGTAATAACAGTTAAAGTTAGTGATAGCCATGATGATCACAGCTTTTGCTTATTATTTTGTTTTTCGGCAACGTGGCTTTCAATCTTGTTACTGAAGACGGAAATCAAAGGCAACTAATGTCCCATATTTGACATAAGCCGATCCCAGTCGCCAGTCAGTCAGTTGTGTAGTTGACTTATACCACTGACACACTCTCAAGAAACTTGTGCAAGAAACTTGCATGTGTGACATGTTTTCTTGCACAAGTTTTTTTCATCAAGTATAATTCCGCTCTGTTCTGCACAAGTTTGCACAGGAACTTGCATTTACTTGCACCAAAATTTGACAAAAGAAACATTTGCAAGTTTGTTGTGCAAGTTTCTGGAATGTGTGTCAGTGATGTTAGTCACAAGCCTGGCTATAGCTGCCATTACTTTCCATCAGACTTGTAATCACCACTCACCAGCCACCACCCTTTCACCAGTACCACCTTATACTGCTTGCCAGCTGCACTTGTGTGGACTTATTGTCCGAAGTCATTACACACACACACTTGCACCATTTTAGCGACCATTTTCTAAGTAAATCTGGGTTAGCCAGTTGCCTCTTGATTCTCCAGTAATTCGTATCCTGAGTGTCCTCATGGGACAGGCCCAAAACCTTTATTTTTTGACGTAGTCAGATGGGGTTGCCTACAGATACTCCACCCACTTACATTAACTGCCATCCCAAGGGTTTTGTTGCGTGAAGTCGTTACTTGACAGTGAAATAGCCCAGAGGCAAACCCACACCTATCAGTGATGAGTCCAGTGCACCATTACACCACCAAGCCCATAATCAGATGCAACTAGAAACATTATTGTTATTATTATTATGTGGTTTAAAAACACGTTAAGTCATTCACAATAGGATTGTGAAGAATCACGAGTGTGGGAGTAACGTGTCACTGCAGGAAGGCACGAGTATACATAGCAGATTTAAGCCTATGTTTAAATGTACCAGTGGTTACAGTTAGGTCACAAATGACAGACTAAGGAAGACTGTTCCACACTGTAGGTGAGGCGTGACAAAAGGCACGCTTGGAAAAGTCAAGAGCTGTTGCATTGGTCTGTAGAATGTTTATGCCACGAGATCGTAGTTTTCCAGGAGCTTCGTAGTAGCGGATGAGTTCTAACAGGTACTGTGGCTGTTGCGTTGTCAGTGCCTTGAAGGTGATCAGCATTGGCAGCAGTGAACAAAGTGACTCAGGACAACTTGTGGCAGCTGCCCAGTTTTATTGGCTACTAGCATTTTTTGATGTACCACATATGACTGTGCATGTGATCACTCTGAAATTTATAACAGCGCTTGAGCAAGAGATTAAGTTAAGAGATGCTATAGAATAAACAATGATTGGACCCTATATTATTTTGTCTAATTGTTGTACTTGTGGTTTTGTGTAGGAGGGATTTTCTTATCTAGTCAGGCAGCGACAATTTGACATCGTTGAGAAACTGCTGAAATGTGGCTGGTTACGACCACTTCGTCATATTGTGGTGATAGCTTGCTGGGACTTCTGTGAAACTGCGAAAGATGCTCAGAGGCTCGTTTCTTGTGCTGTGAGTATTTGGGCCGAATGGCAAAGTAAACAGTATTTACATAATTATATACGTACTTACTTACTTACTTACTACAGGTGATAGCCTAGTGGTTAGCATGCTCGACTAACGATCGTGAGGTCGGGGTTCGAGTCTTGCTGGCCACATGCATTCATGTAGCAACCGTGGGCCAGTTGCTCTTTGCACCCTGGGCCTGGGTTTATTCATCCCTCCATCCTTTCAGGGTCGGTAAATGAGTACTGGCTATGGCTGGGAAGGTTTAAGGCAGGTATATGTGACGCTGCTTGGTGCATGCCATGTACCTGAGCGCCTCTGATGTGGCTTGTCTAGCTTGAGTGCGCTATAACAAATTATACCTTACCTTACCTTACCGACCCTAAGCTTACTGGGGATTTGGATTATGGTCATTTGCTAATTAGGCCATATGCAGTTTAATGTTAGTGTTTGCCATGTGGTGCTGTGCACAGTTCCTTCTCAGAGTGGTTTGGCACTAGCTGTATGTTTTGCTTGTGCTGTATCTCGCATTCAGTGAACCGACATGTAACCTGAGAATATGATGTTTTGTATTTTATTCTTGCTGATTAATAAAGCATGTCAATAGCGCCAAATTATGCAACTGTGGATGACGTTTTAGCCCTACAATGCTTTCCTGTTTTCGGTTGAGTCGCAAGAAGTGGCAGTGCATCTGGTCCGTTAAAAGTACGGGTCAAACAGTATCCAAAAGTTCACTTTTGGGGTATCCAGCCTAGCCTAGAATAGCTCCAGAATGGCCGGTCAAGCAGAAATTGCAATATTAGTATTAGTGATGTGGATTACAATGTGCTCATTATACAGTTGAAGATGTTAAATTTAGAGGCAGCCCAATGATAATGTGGAAGGAAGTGGGATGTGGGAAGTCTACATTTAAATAAGTAAGACGTAGTGATTAGCAGTAGATGAAAGATGCTGATGTTGTTGACAATGAAAGAATGATTGATGTATCTGATGAATCATTGGTAGCAGTCATTTCATTTGTATTTGTTGTGTGACAGACAAACACTGCTGGTGTGTCTGATGAAGACGCTGTCATTCTGCTGTCAACAGCTGTGAAGAGATTAAATCAACAGGCTGAGCTCGCAGCATGGTTTACTGATAGCTTTCCGTATGTCACGAATTTGTATTATTACTAGTACTGTTGCTGATACTGCTGATGCTGTTGCTGTTGTTGGCAATGGCACACTTGCCGGAGCAGTTGTCAACAGAGAGTGCGCTCTTCCAGCATAATTTGCCTTCTGCGGAGCTGAACAAAGGACGTCCAAAGATAGTTCTTGGCAGCCATGATGACATTTCTATAGTGCAGAGCATTCTCGGAGCCAGTGTTCCATAGTATGTGGAGCCTGACTGCACTTCAGACAGAAGGGGATAATACAGTCATCCTGTAAATGTTGGTATGCTTTAAAAGCACTACAATGGCTAGTGTTGCTGCTGATGCTGATGCTACTGATAGACCCACCTTTTTCACCATAGTTACTCCAGGTGAGGCTGGTCCACGTAGGTTATTTTTTGGGAATTGTTCAATAAGACCTTTTATAGGCTGGATACCCTTCTTGTCACTCAACCAGCAGAATCAAAGCATTGAAGGATTATGACCTAGATTCAGCCCGCATCCAAATATCACCTCCAACACAATTCTTATCCGTCAAGAGCTGCTGCTACTGTTTCGTCCAAGGTCCCACCTTGTCATTTTAATGAAAGATGAATGAATTAGTTCATTATGTCCCTGCTATATCGTTAGACATTAAACTGTCTGTTTCTCGTGTACATAGGGTTGCCAACTTGAGTGTGTGCTATTTTGCAGTGATGTGTTACCCAGTGGAAGGCGATGGAGGAATGGTTTAGAGTTCTTTCACGGTCTGGAACTTTGCTCATCGCTGGAGTTGCTGCTGCGTTCTGGGTGTCTGACTGAACTGGAACCTGAACCGGTCATTGCAGCACTTGCGAACAGCCCGCCCTTTGCTAAAGGTGCTTTGATTATGCTTTTTAATCTTATTTTTTCTTTCACTGGTTTTACGGATGTTAGGCATTAATGAACAATTATCACGTATGAAAGTATGGTCACATACTCACTGTCAGAGCCTATGATGTCAGTTTGGCATAGTGCAGTTATTACACGAAAATGAAGAAAAGGCCAACCGTGAAGAAGGTGGGTCGAAGATATCATTGACTTGGAATTAATAAAGGTGCTTGATTGATACAAGACAGACAAATGGAGAAACTGTGTTTATCTTGTCACCAATCCTCCATTTGAGGATGGCACCCAATGACTCTGGTTCTGTGCCAGTGGTTGGACACATGAAGACTCATCTTGCCTGTAGGCAGTCCCTTTGGAAGACCTTTACGGACTCTTTAATCTAAGTGATGGCAAGTAGGCTGGACAGACAGAAACTATTAGCAGTAGTCCTGTCTTTAATATGCATTTTTTATTGCACTGAAAAACTTGCAGGCATGATGGTTCAGCTTATGAGATATCTGATTTGAAGTTTTAAGATCCAGTTCTACGTGCAATAATTCGATAGAAGTACACCGGAGAAAAACCTACAAGTATTAGTACTATACATAATTGAGGATTTGTTGTGATCCAATAAATGTTTTGATGTTTAGGAATAAGTATTTGCCATGGTGATGCAGAGGAGTCAGTTAATCAGCATTCCAGTAAGGCAGGATCTGCCAACAAGCCAAGCAGTATCGATATTTACCATGGTTTCTGTGCTTTGCACGGTGTCATGTCTTATGTCGTCGACAGTCAAACTTCTGGCTGTGATTCAGATCTAGCTGAAGTCAGTTGTGAAAATGCATCATGGGTTGTGCCGTCAAAATTGTTGTCTTCCGACCAACACATTAGTAGTATTGTTCTGCCAGTTTTCCGTCTTGAGATCATGGAAGATGTATTCTCGCTGCTGTTTTCCCGAACTGAACATCTCCGAGACTCTGAAGATTCTCCAGAATGCCAGAGTGACAGTGACCCGGAAGACCGTGATGATCCGAAACATTCCGAGTTTGTGTTTGATGACTTGGCACTGAGTGGACATTGTGAGAACATTACCGATGTTTCGGATGCTGCAGCAGTTACACATGAAATACCTTCCGTAGAAAATCCTCGTGTTGGAGCTTTGACGGCCGAAAGTAGGTGTTCACCCATGGAGGCAAGCTCCTCCAGTGTAGATGGCCGGAGTGATGAATTTTCAGGGAGTCAGACTGTTAGTAACAGTAGTGTTCAATGCGGCAGCGAGTGTGGATTTCTGGCTCGAGATTATGTGATCCGTGATATTTTGATGCTGCTGCGTAGGAGCTGTGCGGAGCTGAGTAATGAGTTAAGCACAAGACTCCTGTCTACAGGTAATGCAAAGTCCATGCTTGGAAACAGGCAGACGGCTGATCTACAGTTGACAGAACTGAAACAACGCATAGAAGCATTGCAGAAACATATCACTGATGCACAATGGAGACTGCGGATTACTGCGTCACCTTCAGCCAGAGTTTCTGCCTTATCTCAACACCATCATCCGAAGCAGCAATGGCAGCGACACAAGCGACATCATGACAGTGTCACATGTAAAGACTCTGATGATTATTCGATGACATCTGACAATGCACCGAGAGAAAACACTGTTGTGCCAAGAATGCTTTGTCGGCCAGAATCGCTGCTGAATCTTTGCCTTGCTGAAGGGAGGATTGCAGATGCTGAAGAAGTCGTCAAGGTTTGTTGTTATTGTCATGCTGTCTGGACTATTTTCGGGCTTTTGTTTACCTTGTACTGTTTTCGCTCTTACTGGGCTATTTCCATTCTTCTGAGTTCATGTGAACATACATGCACAAGAAATTAGCAGTAACTGATCTACAATAAAATGCATGGCTGATGTTCTGTTTTCTGTGCAGTAGCTGAGCTTCTTGTATTTATTGGTTATAGTTTCAGTATAGTGAAAGTACAGATTAAAGTGCTAGAGCAGATTAAAGTCTAGTTGTGTAAGAGGTTTTTTATATTTGCAGTTTTTTTGTATACAATATATTTAGATTGAGTTTTTTTTACTATTCCTCTACAATAATATGTTTCTGCTATTTTTGTGGCGTTATTGCATGACATTATGGGAGATGAACTGTGAAAGAAAAAACATATTTTGTATATTTTGTATCTGTTTGTTATTTTCTAGGTTTGTCAGTTGTCTGGAACTGAAGTTTCGTTTGTGTCTCGTTACCATACCACAATGTTAGCAGTTCGCCAGTCTGGGTGTGCTGCTCATGACGGAGGTTTTGATAACGTCTCTGAGCCAAGCATTAAAGATCTGGCACGTAATTTGGCAGCAGAAAGCTCATCAAATGCTGCCGACATAGTTGACAAATTCCTCAGTTCCACTCGACTGCCGTCTTTTGACGTGATTTCATCGGGTGGTCGAGGCAAACTGCCAACTGATAGCTGTCACCTTGCTGCTCTGGTAACATTTGACCTTGCAGTGTGTTCTGGGGCCATGCCGGAAGTTAGTCGAGAGCTGTTGCAGATTGCACAGGGCAAGCTGAACTCTGTTGGTACAAAACATTCCTCCCAGACTTGCGCCAATCTTAAATTGTTCATTGAGGAAATGATTAAGCTATTGTTTGAGATGTCTGCGGGACAGTCAGCTTCTATGTCCGACCTTCTGTACTGTGATAGTCTGGCATCGTTATTAGCGTCATCCATGTTGCCGCTAGAGGCTGATGGTTATCGGGTTGCTGTTGATGGACTTGTTTGGATTGAGAAGGCGGTGACTCAGACCCGTGATGTTTTATTACAGCACAGTCTGCATCTGACGGCAGATTGTCTGTGCTCTTGTACTCCCAATGAGCTTCTACCTCAGCTTGTTGACGTCTGTCACAATGCTTTACCTCACGGTGGCTTGTTACCCATTCTGCAGAGGTTGGTATTAATGTTATCTTATTTCTGTTACGGCTTACGTGTGTACAGAATAGATC
>Ga0209681_1000371_pt1 | contig 11556 bp, 5 predicted proteins | sample WorMetLIZISLAND2_3_FD_187416 | JGI IMG/M metagenome (GOLD analysis project Ga0209681, IMG submission 187416) | Marine gutless worms symbiont microbial communities from Max Planck institute for Marine Microbiology, Germany - Olavius clavatus LIZARD... ... | reverse complement strand
GAATCTCTCGTGCAACTGACACATCAATGCCTTTACTGCACGCTATACAGGACGCCAGAAACTGCACCGCCTGGATAACATCATGTACATTACAACTAGTGGAAATAAAGACCAAACTCTACTGCACAACATTCACTGCAAATCTGTTGCAGCTTGTCATGACTTCAGACCCGACTGCTGCACTAATGCCATAAATGTGACACTGATATCTGTCTGGTTGGGATGGTTCTGGTGACAAACAATAAATGCCAGCTTGCTAATATACACACGGTTACTGATAAAGCACAGTTAATGTGACATGTTATGAGAACTAGAAGAGATTGCAAACCTGGAAACGTTAATGAAAAGTTTGTGCTTTGGTTTTGAAACGCTTAAAATCAGTTTTCAGTTCTGGTTTTGGGACTCACATAAAACGGAAAACAGTAATCTGCACAGCCTTAGAACCATCGCATCAATGTGCACTTAAACGGCACATGAGGCTAACCGGAGTCATTGTATACACCGTTACAACCCAAAACACAGTACAAATACATGTAGGGAAAGCACTGAGTAACAAATACATGTGTCAACAGAAGAAAATAGCAGAAATCTTTCGGTTTTGTGAACTAAACAAAATATATTACTAACAGAAATCTACTAACTTTTGAAAACTGTCTGAATGATTACAGACGCTGCTGGTTTTTGTTTAACCAGCCTTCTGGTTAGGCTGGTCTCCAAAAGAAAACTTTGGAAACTGTTGCAGCAGTGTGTTTTACAAGCCGGATGCCTTTCATGTTGCCCAACCAACAGCATCAAAGCACTGAAGACTGAGTGTTAAGAAAACATGAGACTAAACCAGAAACACTGACATTATGGCTGTTGATGACGCTGATAAACTGGTCGATGAATGCCGGCCCAGACAACACTAAACGTCCAACAAATCCGATCGGCAAATCAAGATATTCTGGCTTCAGGCAAGTTATACACGCTGACAACAACTTCTCCAGCAGGCCGAGATGACTGTAGCAACTGTCATAAAACACTTTCATGAAACTCATCAGTCAAACTGTCAACTATACAGTACTATCACCAATCACTGGTTACACTGCTAATACATTGTGTATTTATATTTTTCGATCAGGACCTGATCTCATATTGCTACTCATGATGTTGTTCTTGTAGTTCTTATTCTTCTTGGGGTCGTCGTCGTCGTCGTTAACGCGAAGCCAGCGAGGGCCGTAGCTTTGCTCCTCGGTGACCACGATTCGTCACACGCCTCCACAGATCCGCCGGGGGGATTCCGTTGTCCTTCCGGACCTGATCGATCCATCTCTCTCGTGGTCGGCCCGGACGACGTTTCCACTGGTCTTGTGTCTTGGGGTGAACTCTTCAAAAAAGTGAAAGCGTCCAATGTTTCAAATGGAATCGGGATACAATTTGGTACGATTGTTTTACAACCAAATAGACATCAATTGATGGAGTCAGATTTCCAAATTAACGTCATACTTTCAAGATGGCGACCATGACCGTCCAATCAAGAACTGTTGCAGTAGGACTGTTTACATACCACAAGTTTACAAGTTTCGGCATTAGTATTTTATCACAACAAATTGATAACACGGTCTTGGGCCTTTAGAATTACTGGCGGCATAATGTAGTGGTTAGCGCGTTGGCTTCGATCAACGTAGTTAATCGACACTGGGCCCGGTAGTACTTGGATGGGTGACCATCTGCGGTAGCGTAAACCATCTCGGTATGTAACAAGTCACCTAGGTCAACTCAGCCTTCCATCCCTCAGGGCTAGGTAAATCGAGTACCAGCCTGTATGGCTGGAGTTAAGGCGGGGTGTGCTCACTTGTGTCGGGTGGCAGGTAACACTGTGTGATCCCATATGGCAAGTGACACTCCGTAGCTGTGAGATGGAATTCCATTAACAGCCATACACTTCCTTTACCTTTTTACCTTTACTGAAATGAAACGCAAATAAGATCGACTGGAAGTACATGGTTATCATAACACCAGAATGATGATGAGTGAAATATATTCAAAGGGCAAGCTTACCTCTGTATGTTTATCAGTAGCAGATCACTGGCATCCACAGCGAATGGCATGCAACACAACTGAGTAACGTGGATAATAACACTTGTAATCTCACTAGGATCAACTCGGCTGCAAACACCAAGCATGACATCTCACCTCACTGCTGAGTACAGGCCTTTCCGTCTTCAACTGCTACCAAGCAAACCCACGTTATATAAAGGTTAAGGGTCTGGACATTTATATATCGGCGTTTACAGGGTAAACAGAACAGCAGCGGTTTACAATGCAAGTGGCATACTGAACAACATTAGCAGTAGGCAGTGCAGCACAATTAGCAGCCGACCACTAAAAAAGGCTAAAAGGCTGTCGATTTGTACAGCGCATCGTCGTGTACGCCGAAGGCCGGCGGTCAAGCCACCTCTAATGCGCTCTCGTCACAGGCCCGATCCGCTGGTCACACAAGCCAATGCCCACAGCCTGCACACACAGGAATCAAGAACCACTGCCCAAACAGTCTCGTTTAACTACCCTGGATGGATGGAAGGCTGAGTTTGCCTGAGCACCATGAGTGTAAGTAACTTGGTCAAGGTTATTATTTGACAGTGATCATGGTGGGACTTGAACCCCAAGACCTATGAGACCTTGTCAATACACCACCGAGCCACCCAGTATCACAGACAATCCATGTGGCACCTTCTTCAAATCATATGTACACTCCTTCAGGGTTGTCATCATGGCAACAGCAGTTACAAGCTATATGTCAGAAAAGTTGAAACACAAATTCACATGCTACATTAAAACGAACACTTCTACTTCTACTGTCCACTGCTTAACCGGCCAGTTTTCCAGAGTTATCCCAGGTTTGGCCTGGAGTCCAAAAGCAAACTTTCAGGAACTGTTGGCGTAGACTGTTTACAGACTGGACGAGCTTCATGTCACCCAGACAACAGCACCAAAGCACTGCAGACAAACTCACAAATTCTTAGTCAGATTTTCAGTATTTTATTATGTCAATGCCTCGCTGGTTTACTACAGCAGAAATGTTCACTGAACAACACAGTGTAAATGAACAATGCATTTCTTATGTTTCACAACATAAGTTTTGGGCATTAAATGTTGTCCTACACCTGTCAGTCTGTCTGTCTGGCACAGGAAATTTTGCTTCTCAAAAATCTCCAACAGAAAAAATGCCAGAAGTCCACAAAACTGCTGGGTTTTCACCTAGAAAATGCTCATCTGTTGCAAACATATGTACACAAGACTGTCAGGACATCACGAAAAACATACTGCTGCTCCACAAATCTGGAACCATATACCTACTGCTATCAGAGTCTCACCATCACTTAACTCCCTCAAACATCACCTCAAAACTCACTACTTTGCCTCGCCATAACAACTCGCCGCACCTCTGATTTAATTTTTTAACGTTGGTTCATTACCAATTTTTAAAACGGTGACACTTAACAAAGCATCAGACTAATGAGCAATCGGGTAACAGACTATCGGGATATCAGACTAGATGGGAAACGATGGACTATCGAGGTAACAGACTAGGGTTAGGGTTAGTAGTCCGTTAGCCCGATAGTCCGATGCATTGTTAAGTGTGACCCAATCATTGTGTAGTCTGTAAAAATGTCACCAGAATGGTTATGTGTGTTGTTGTTCATGTGCATGTATAGGTAATGTCACTATCACCTGGCCTGCAGTAGATGGAGAAAGGCAGGTGAGACGAGATGAGCCAAGGTGAGCATCATTAAATCATCAGGCTTGGCAAGTAGCTCCAGCAACTGTGCTGACTCCTGCAACACCAATCAGTCACCAGCTTCAGATGCTGATATAACTTAGTACCAGTGGCAGAACATAGGGTCTAACACAACTTCTTGGCCACCAAGTTCAATACCAAACCTATACCAGTTCGTCATGCGGACAGTTTACACTCTTTTAAACGCAGACTCAAATCGCACTTTTTTAGCTTGTGTTTTAATGATTGACAGTGTAATGCCCTTCAGGTCCGGTTTTGCGCATGGAGGGCACCAAACTCCCTTCTACTACTACTACAACTACAAATGTCACTACTGATAACTGCATCATACCAAATATCACTCACTCCCAACTAATTATCACGGTAGCACAGCACCAGCTATGATCAAGGCAATGAACTCAGCGTTTTGACCATTCCCTACATGATCTAGAAGACTAGAAGAGTAGTTTTTGTCATGAAGAAGGACATCCAACTACAACTGATTCAATGCTACTACTTGTACTGATTTTCCGTTCCTTATAATGGAAGTGTCCATGATATTAAAGCCATCAACTTCAGTACATCACTCGGCTATGTGCAATGCGTGTCCTGTATGAAGATATGACTGCAGGACACAGCACACTGTGACAATCTGTAATTATTCGGTACTTAAGTATAAACGTTGCTACCTGAACTGATTTTCAGTGACCTATACTTCTTACCCTTGAAGCAAATCTCAGAAGCTCCAAACGGTGATAATTACGATACAGCTTTACCAACAAAGCTTGATAGTATAGTGGTTAGGGCATTGGACTTTCATCAATATGCATTCTCTTCCCTCAGTTAACATCTAACTTTATGAAAATCTTTATAACCAAGTCTCTTTTTAGTTACATATATGTTATCGTTATTATTATTTCATTTGTATTTATGCGTTACAGTTTAGTTTGTCTTGTTAGTTTTTTAAAAATATTTTTAAAGCTTACTATAGTCATCCGATTTCTACATTATATATTGTTTTTAATGTACATCTGCCATGTTTTCTCTGTGCTTTGCATTGTTCATTTACATCTACTATGTACTGCTAGTGCAAACATCATTGATTTTCTAAAGACAACTTGAATAACATGACACAACCTTGATAAAAACCGCGATGGCAATATTCAGTGCTGTCGACAATCCGTTAAAGCTCAGCAGCGACCAATCAGGTGGCTGAACGGTTGCTATTGGCGACGGAATAACAACATCAGAAGCATCGTCGCCGATGTCTCGCAGACCATCATCTGCCACCGTGTTGTTAACACGAAGCACCTGAGCGAGTCGTTGCCAGAACACATTCCACACTCCGCCATCCACAATCAGTGTTGTCAGTGACATCTCTGCCTGAAAACAAACCAAAGACACAGCTTCAGTCAATCACTTATTTGAATTATCTACCTGGTGAATCACACAAATGTACTCCAGTTTAGACCAGTCCCAAAAAATCAAACTTTTTGAGAGCAAACTCTTTTTTATAGAAAACTTCTGTAAATTGTTGTAGCAGTATACTGGTCCAGTGTTCCATGCCATGTTATTGTACAAGACTACTAATTATGACCAGAAGTAATAGTGATCATAGCAAAAAAATGACAAATCATTAAAAGGGTTTCCACCTCATCAATGGATAATCACAATCCTGACAATGACTGCCTAAATTCCAGTAAGTTGAAACTGCTAAGACACAATAAAGCCGATTATGTTGACCTGTGCCAGAGTCTGTGACAGCAGTGACATCAGGCCATCCAAAACACCATAATGAATGGGACATCGTACAAACACCTGTTTACATGCATACAATCACTTATAACGTGCACACAGTCTGCCATGTATATAAGATACAATGTAATAATGAATAATATATTTTTAACAGCTAGTATGTTAACCAAATATGTCAGTATGCTAACAGGGGCATACTGCAGAAGTTGCCGTAACAGTGTCTACTAGGGCTACATGTGTGATAGTTACCACAAAACAGTAAACTGCCATATACATCATAATACTAGCACTAACCTTAACCCTAATCCCAACCCTAACTGTAACCCTAACCCACACATAACAGACTTAGCAGACACCATTTCTGTGACCTCTCCGGAACACCCTGCCAAAAGTCCTGGTTATAGGGCCAACTGTTGTAAAGAACTTGCCATTTCTTCCCCAGCAGTGCCTGTCACCATAGCCAATACTCACTGCACTACCTACACAGGGATGGCCAGGCTGAGTTGGCCTGAATGGCTTGGTTAAATACCAAGACATTATATCCATGAATGGTCAGAAAATCTCAGTATTAACCCTGTTTGACACATAACAACTTCGTTGATGCATCCAGCTATCTTACCAATAAGTGAAACTGCCACCTAACACTAAACTGTAAGCAAACCTCCAGAAAGAGCATTTTCTGCCAGCCGGATGCACTTTCTGAAGCCCATGTCTCACACTTGGCCTTCTGAAGTTACTCTAGTCGCCAAAAATAAACCGCTGGGAATTGTTGTGCCTGTACTTTCTACAGGCAGGTTGCCCTTCCAGTCACTTGACCCAGTGGCAAGGTATAATGAAGGATGACAATGCTGTCACCATGATGGACAGAGCATGACTTGAAAACATCCTCTACAATTCTCAAAAGTTCTAATCTAACCTAATCTGGAGTAACTACTGCTGTTGTTCAACCAGCCTACTTTTTCGGAGTTACTTCAGGCAAGAATTATGGTAGTGACCAGAAGTAAACCTTGGGGGAATTGTTTAAGCAAGACTTAATAAAGCCAGATGCCCTTCTCCTGTCACACAACAAAGAGTGTAAAAGCAAAGAAGGGAAAAACAGATTAACATGGAGTAACTCTACAAAAAAACTGAAAGTGGTGGTGGTGCCAGTAGCAGCAGCAGCAGAAGGTAAAACCAACCTGACTGAGCTCAGTCAATACAAAGTAGACAGCGTTGATGAGCTCCTCCGACTGAACGGCAGGTACAATGCCGAGACTTGATATTTGTGACAATAACAGTGCAACAGCCGCCTAATAGAAAACACGGGACTAGAATCAGCGCTGCAACAGAGTGAGTGAGTGAGTAGACTTTTACGTCCCGCTCATTTCGGAGACAAGTCCTTCCAGGCAATCACTTGCACTGGTACTGACATCTCAAAACAAACAGAGAAAATACACCAAAAACACAAAATAACCAGAAAGTAAACAAGCTGACTCTAGGTAAGAAAAACACACAAAACACTCAAAACTCTTAACCAAACCTAAATCTAACTAAACCAGTACACCTGTAAGAACTGCTCGTTTATGTGTGCATATGACTTTGTGCAACTGTGGTACACAGTACAGCACTGAACAGTTCTGACAATCTTCCCTCTTATCCGCCAGACAATCATCACAGCTCACATAACGTCTATTGGAGGGGAGGGAAAGTGCTGCAACAGACAGAAATTTAGCAAAAATTTACTAAAGAAACTAAACATAAACGTGCTCTCCATGTCACATCAATTCAATAACAAACAACAACACAACTGATACTAATGCATATAATCTAGTAGCTGACACTTTACTGTCATTATGCAGGGACCAAGTTAGCAGATACTGAGTAAGCACCATATAGACTTGTGTATAAGTCGAAAAAAGCTATATGAAAAATAACAATGGACACTACTTACTCCATGACTAGCAATTTGTGACTCAATGAATATGGCCATCAATGTGGCCGCCATGTCTTCGAGCCTGTGCAAACAACATCACATGATTCTAACTGAACTGACACAGTATAAGTTAATATGATACAGATTTATTATCATTTTGATCCTTCAATGCTTTGATGCTGATGGTTTGGCACCGGAAAGGGCATATAGCTCATAAAAATTACCGCTATAACAATTCCGAAAGGTACACTTTCGGGGACTGACCCAAATGAAGTAAAATCCAAGTTGGCCAGTAATGAAATCAAAAATTGTAGTAGCAGAAGTGGATCTATTATGATTTAATTATCAGAACAAATATACACATACTTGTTTTACACAACTAAAAGCTGTAACTACAACTAAATAAAAGGACCATTTATATTTGAGTACTCATTATAATAATTAAGAACACATCTTTATGACACAAACCTTCAACATCTGTGTAACACTTCTAATAAATTTTACACAAAACCAACTTCACCAGTCATGAGCAATCGGCAAACTAAGCATTCCTATGATTCAAATATTTCTGACATCAAGGTGAATGTCACTGATGTTCTTATGTACATTCTTATACAATTCAAGAACAGGAAGCCCAGCTGTTGTTGAGACAGCCAATGGTACTGTGTATGATGCATTAATTAATTATAACCTTGATGACAATACTCAGCCATGCTTGTAAGAACATAAACAAAATGGTCACATGATCAAGTTTTGGGGTGGAAAGTATGACGGGATGCAATTGGTGTAGGGGGTTGAAAGCTGTAAAATCATGTTCCTATGGGCACACTTGCTATTCACTTTTTCAGACACTTTTGCCACAGGATATATCATTCAGCCACAATGCAGAGCATCACAGAGAGACAGGTGGACAGAAGACAGTATCATGCCAATAGCCAACACAGTATGATCGGCTAAAAAATCTAAAAAGGTAACAAATAAATCAGCGACATTGATAGAACTAGTACATACTGAGGTGGAGCAGTGCCAAGCTGAATGACAATGACACTGAGTAGATGAAGGTCGGCCTCAATTACAAAGTTCAAATCAACATCGACCTGTACGCAATGCATCAGAATAGTTAACTATTAGCTTCAATCAATAATGCAAAACATATGCTAAAAATGACATAAATAAAAAAATAGAATAGAAATATAATAATAAAAATAGAAAATTAACATACAATGTACAAAAACAAAACTGATTAGTACAAGGATAAAATTCCACGAAGTCAGTCTGGTGGCTATCAGAAAGGTCCACAGTATTAGTGGAATAAACATGATTAAAAGTAAAATGAAACAGAAAAGTCATAAGTAAAGATCTGAAGACCGTCAGTGAGGGCCTTCAAGGACTACTGTGGGTAAATCTATGATTTAATCCAACATATCTAAAGTCACATTATAGCATGGTCGATCATATCAATGACATCACATCTCAGTAACTCCCGATGACAGTAGATAGTGAAGACGTAGTACATGCCTGGCCTTGAAGAATGTCAAGCAGCACCTTCAAGTCTCGTGTACTGTCAGCGATGTATTTACACACAGCAATGTTCTGCTGAGCCACACTGTACACAGTCTATATCAACACAAACAAACATACTACATGTTGAGTCATTGCTATTGAAACCCCGTAGCTTTTACAGGCATAACTTTTCTAATACATGTTATTCTAGACTAAAATCACACAAAATCCACTTGTAACTCACCACCAATGTACTTTCTTTACCTGGCAGTGACTGCATCAAGGTGATGTCATTATCAATGAAGTCTTTGTCTCATCACCAACCATCATAGTTACCAAATCACTCAATTGTTAATGTGCAAGTGTGCTAAGCATAATCATGTTGACCTGACTAACTTTCACGATGATGAGCATGATGATTTTATTGCATATTTATGTCTATTTTTCTTGTTGGTATTTTTAGTTGTTTATTTTTACCTGACTCATTTTTATTCTGTGTAGTTACAAAAATAATAATTATAAAATAAACATAAATAGGCTTGTCTGCTGCCACCTTCCTTACGGACATGCAGCCAACAGATTACTTTTCTTGATGAGTTCTACGACTGTGCTAAAGTCAACCTTAGATTATGCACAGAACAGTATGATCCTGTTTGCTCTCAAGTTCATCATCATCATCATGGCGCGGAGCGATCAGCCGTAGCATCCCGCCGTTGCGATTTATCGCCAAAATGATCTGTCCTCTGCCAGCTCGAGAGCATCAGTCACCGGTATTCCCGTGTCCCGACGGATCTGATGGATCCATGTAGTGAGAGGTCGACCTCGAGCACGCTTCCAGTCGGGTGATGGCCGGACACCGTCTTGAGCTTTGCAGCAGGTCTGGAGGATCTGGTTTGCTGGAACATCGTCAGCAAGTCTCGCAACGTGTCCGAACAGTCCAAGCCTTCGTTTGCGGACGACATTCTAACTTTGGAGCGAAAAAAATAACTGATTTAACTTTATAGTATAGTGTAAAATGTCCGAAATAAATAATTATCTAAATTTGCACAATGCAACTGATAAATACCTATCCAAACATTCTCCACCCCTCCCGAGGTGCAAGTATGGGACAACGTCGGCCACGACGCCTACTTTCAGTGAAAAATTATTTCCATACGGACTTTTTTGGTTTATAGTTTGAAAGCTAGCAGTTAGCACAATCATAGGCGCCGACTCCTCAGGGGCACGAGAAAATGTCTGGGCACCTGCGGCACAACTGGGGCAAAAGTATCATTTTGTCCCTGTACTATTTTGCCCCGGCTATAATTCCAACATTTCTTTCTTACACTAAAACGGTGAAAATTGCTGCTATGAGAAATGTGTTCTCGACGAAAAATTCACTAAAATGCTTTTGCGGTCGGGGCTCTGCCCTGGACCCTGCTGGAAGAACTCTGAACTGCTCCAGACTCCTAGTCAGCTGGGGATGGAAGAACGTCTCCCATTCTCCACCCCTCTCATATGCCCTTCGGCGTCTCAATTCTCATCAGCGTCTTGGTCTGTTCGACTCTCGGCGCCTCGACACGCTGTGACGCTGTTCCGGTACTCACAATGAAAAGTCGGCGCCTATGAGCACAATGACAACTTACACAACATGTTGGCAGGCGTCACGCAAGTCCTAGCGGCAGCTCCATGAAATTGTGGTAAACAGCATGAAATGTAAAATGCATGTCTGCGGGTGGATGTGTGCCGTAGAAACGACGGCGACAGCGTCGACAACAGTTAACGACGGCTCAGTAGGGTACTGGCTTGGTGCAAAGAGAGCACGAGGCAGCCACGACGGAACGTGTATGTACGATCAGTGGAAGTGGGTCGACTCTTATGGACGTGCACTCAGCACCATCTCTGGACTAACCGCTTTCATTCCTGGAAAACCGGATAAGTATGCGACATCGTTTCCTGTTGGGACTTGTATAGCTTTATCACTCAGTCGTTGAATTATTAATATAGGCCTAGGCTAGCCGAGTAGGCCTATGGCGTAAAACTACACAATCTCTGTATAAACTACTAGTGCACTTTGCACGAGACTGATACGTCGTAATCTGTCCTAGTGATCAAGTCGGCGTGTAGCTTCATGTTGGTAAATTTTAAGGTGATGTCTACCAACAATAAGACGAGTAAATATCTCAGCTCGATTGCTTTGCTTTTGTTGTAGTTTCTACAGTCCAGAAGAGTGCCTGTTTATATCGTACAAGGACAACACAGATGAAACGAGGTAAGCTTACACAACACTACAGCCGCATGTAGTATAAAGAATGAGCCAAACAGAGCATATGGTAGATCTGGTAGATTGGCAAGATCTAGACAGTATATCAATACTCAACAGAATCGTTCAAGCCTACGTCACCGCCAGAAACGTACAAGACACAATATTAAACATTTGCAAAAAAGCAATAGCCAGGGCTCAGATAACATGTAGTATAAAGAATGAGCCAAACATTTATCCTGTGATAAATGGGTGCGAGACATGGACCGTCAGCAAGACCCTGTCAAAGCGCCTCGATGCCTTCGACACCTGGTGCCTGCGGAAAATTTTACGGATTCCGCACACTACAAATGACACAGTCAGGAGCATCACGGGCTGCTTGCC
>Ga0209681_1000370_pt1 | contig 11592 bp, 14 predicted proteins | sample WorMetLIZISLAND2_3_FD_187416 | JGI IMG/M metagenome (GOLD analysis project Ga0209681, IMG submission 187416) | Marine gutless worms symbiont microbial communities from Max Planck institute for Marine Microbiology, Germany - Olavius clavatus LIZARD... ... | reverse complement strand
TTGGATGTTTGCTGTCATATGACTTAGACCAGGTAGCAGAACCCTGACTCTCAGTCATCGATGCTGATAGCATAAATTTATCAATGGATGACTGCACTACTGAGGTGGATGGCTTATCTTTCTCTCATAAATATTCTTGGTACACCACCACATGCTTGAGCTGCAAGTGCCTGCAAAGTAAAAAGTAAAAAAAATTGTAGTAAAATGACAAATATGGCCTTAGAACCTAGTGTACGAAACAAAAATGCAGATGTGTCCGAATAACACAAACTGCCATCGCCCACGCTGAATAAACGAGTAACTTACTTGTTGAATGCAGACATTGTTCCACGTTTTTCGGTCAGAATCTGTTTGCAGCTCCTGCATTTTGCAGTCCACTTATCCTTGTCTGATAATACAGTTAAATCTGTGAAGGCAAATTTGATTATTAAAGGTCCATGTACATCACTCATAGACGGATACCTGAATAAAGAACCGTGAAAAATTAGGAGAAGTACAAGTTGTACACCAGTGAAAACATAATCCATATACATAGTTGAAAAAAGAAATAATTTAACTTCCATCACACACTCATTAGATGTATGTGATAAAACATTATTCAGCTGGCATACTAAATATAAAAAAACTAATGTCTGTTGTGTATTTTTATTGTTAATAAACTTGCGCTCTTCCTTATTTTCCAGGCTTGGTAGTGTCACAGTGGTGTATATACCGTGGCGGAGTTACATGTTTTTTAAAAAATATTTTGTGTATTTATTGTTTTTTTATACACATGCTGTGCATGTTTCTACAGTACCAAAATGAAATGCCGGCTGAAAGCTTGATAGCACTGCAACAAATATTTACAGAAATATGTACAGAAATGACTGAAAAAAGCACCACAGTTACTATGACTAGCTTCAAAGTCTGCCAAGATCTTAGTGTTATAACAGAACACTGAAGGCCGTACACTGCCATGAAGTATTTAACTGCACAATGAGTGAGTACCTGAGCAGTTACAGCACTTCGGTTGACCATGGCAGTCACTGGAATTGTGGCCTACCTGACCACAGTTGGGACATCTAGTCTCGCCTTTACATGTTCGACTGCCATGGCCAAACCTTTGGCACTTGAAGCAGCGCAGCAGGTTTGGAATGTATCATCATTGTTTATTACGAGCAACAGGGACCTGGATATAGCCAATTTTCAGAAATTTCGGTGCTGTTGGAATGTTGAAAGTAACAATGTAAACGTATTGGTATTGCGTCGGTCACCAGAGTCGGTCTTCACAGAAATGTTGTAGATGTCTTTGACGGACTGTGTTTGGAGTTTTAAGAGTATTTCTTCTTTTTCGCAATTCAGGAGGTCTTTACAGCGGATGACACCTTTGCTGATATTCATGGTTCTGTGTGGGGTGACCAGAACTGGACACCCCACCAGGTTATTGAGTTTAAGGAGACACCGACTCTGGACTTCCGAAGAAACCTCCAGAAGAATGTCACCTTTTTTAAGATGTTTGACGGTTTTGAGATTGCCAGCTGCAGCTTTCAAAGCCTTTTCAAGGATGAAAGAAGAGAGAGTTGTTATAGACGTGTCATTCTCAGCATCTTGCACGATGTACCATCGATCATAATTGACCAATGGTGAATCGTTATCAGACTGATCCGAGTTCGGAGTTTCGAGCTCAGTACATGCTCTCTTAGTTTGTCGACCTTTGTTATGAGTAAGAGAAGAAGCCGTGTTTGGAGATATATTCGGCACCCTTGCTGCTCACTTGGCTTGACCATGGCAGTCGCTGGCATCGTGGCCTACCTGACCACAATTGGCACATGTAATGGTGCCTTTGCATGTTTTGCTGCCATGGCCAAACCTTGGCATTTGAAACACCGCAATGGGTTTGGAATGTATACACTGACGGATACTCGCAGGAAGCCGATCTTAAAGTACTTAGGTATGGTTTGAAGGCTGAAAGTTACTATGAATGTATTAGTATTACGTCGACCACCAGAGTCGGCCTTGACGGAGATGTTACTAATATCTTTGACAGACTGCTCTTTAAGTTCCGAGAGTATTTCGTCCTTGTCGCAGTTGAGCAGTTCTTTGCAGCGAATTACACCTTTGCATTGATTCAAGGTTCTGTGAGGGGTGACCTGAACTGGGCACCCCGCCAGGCTACTGAGTTTAAGTAAACATCGACTCTGAATAGCCGAAGTGGCCCCCAGGAGATAGTCACCTTTCTTGAGACGTTTTACAGTTTTGAGGTCACCCGTTGCGGCTTTAAAGGCCTTCTCAAGTAAGAATGGTGAGAGACTTGAAATAGAGTGTTCATTGTCAGTGGCCTGCGTAATAAACCATCTGTCTGTGGCCGGTGGAGAATCGTCATCAGACTGGCTTGATGCTTCAAACTCAGTGTATGAGCGTTTAGTTTGTCTTGGTCGACTTGTGTTTGGAGTGAAGGAAGAAGCCATGATGTATGGATAGTATTCGGCACCCTTGCTCCTCACCCGCTATTTTTTACCTGTTTTGTTGTCTTCTGTGCATAGTTGTTTTTACTCAAAACCTTTAAGTAAGTAAGTATAGTAAGTAAGGATATTTCTAGACGGCGCAGTTAAAACGAGTTCACACTGCGCCGTGGCCCCACTGTCCAAACAGAAATGTCTTCAGCGACCGCCGGAATGGCCTTTTATGTGCTGATGTGCCCTTAAGAAACTACTCACTCACTCGGCAGCTGTTCCTGGATGCCCATTGCATGCTTGACGTAGGGACATAGTTCACTTATTGCCGCCTCATAATCCGTGGCCTCTGTGTCGGGTTCTTGGTTTCTCTCCATTCTGTTTCCAGGACTGTATGCAGTCGGTGGCACACGCAGTCTAGACAGATCTTTAGTTTTAATGCTGCAACCATGTTTGAACCATAGTCCGTCATGACGGATGTGTCGTCAGTATTCAGACCTAAGTCTCTGGCGATGTTGTCGACGGCTGTGCGATGTTCACTGCGCATCTACCGGAAGTGTCGCACAGCCAGCACCGCGTGGTCCATCGCGAAGTTTCTGTCGATCCACGTGGCACGAAGTTCTTTCGATAGTCATCCATGTACATGACGATACACAGTGAAATACTTCCATCATCAGTGGGTTCTCTCATGATCTGCATAATGCTGTCTTTGACGGTTTTGGCCATCTGTCTTGCTTCCCGTGATACGGCCTTGTGCCCTGCCAGACATTCGCTTATGTCATTTTTTCCATACTTCGCACCAGTGTTCACGCACGTTTGGAGCAAGTCGCACAGACCTTCGTGCTCCACAGAACGAAATGAGTGATAGCCATCACGGAAAGTCTCGTTATGACCCCTGAAATTTTTTTTCGAAAAAGGCACGTGATGCTAGCCATGCCCAGCGTCACGTGACCCCATACATTTTGGGCGTTAAATGCTGATAGCTCCAAAATGTCTAAAGGTACGAACTTCAAATTTGGCAGGCGTGCTTCCACGGACAGTGCCGACAGAATGCCTGAAAAATTATTTTCGAAAAGGGGCGTGGTCATCGTCACATGATTCCGCTTGATCAACTGGTTCCTTGTAAGGCGTACAGGAACCTGACGCACTGGTCTTCTGATGTTAGTAGATCCAGCAAGGATCATCCCGTAAATTGCATGGCATTAAGTTCTAATAGCTACAAAATGGTTAAAGCTATACTGTATGGACTTCAAATTTGTGTTAGTGACCGATGACGTCATGTAACCTCAAGGTCAAGGTCGCGACCTGGATATATTTAAGGCTTAACGTCTGGACAATAGAACAGTACCATGCAAACTGCAGCAATGGGACAGAGACCGCTTTCCACAGAACATATTCTTGTTACTGACAAAAAATTAAATGTGGAAAATGTAGGGTCTGACCCGTGACCTGACCCGACCCGACCTGCGGATGGACCCTACCCGTGTCCAACTCTGGTTGATTCCTCTAAAAGAGCAGCAATCTCAGCAGCACTCAGCTTTCTTTTGTTTGCCATTATAGCCAAAATTTTATAAGTCTACAGCAATGGAAAGGCAGGAAAAATGAGTAATATATAGCCAAAATTTTATAAGTCTACAGCAGTGGAAAGGCAGGAAAAATGAGTAATGTTAGCCAGTGGCTGATAGTACGTGTGCACTTACTCACTTACTCAATATGGCATATTTGCACGGCTGCAGCATGCTGCAGTGTGGGCTAGGACGAGATAATTCGGGTTTAGCATTGAGAAAGTGCTTGCTGGATGCTGTGACCAGTTAACATGTGTTCAGCACTGACGCAGTGGACCATGCAGGATGAGTATACTCGGTTTTAGCAGGAAAGAGGTTAAATGGTTTTTGTACGTCCTATAATTCTCGCCATTTGTATGCTGCATGGACTTGTGCAGAAAGTTTTCAGATAATTTTGAGGGCTTAACTGGTTGTTATCCAGAATACCTTTTGCTTGTGTACTAGTCTTGGTTTCCTGGAGGCTTAAGGTAGCAAATAGTTCACTAAATTAAAGTAAATTTTGAATTCAACTGAGCGGGAAGAAATTTCGGCCAGTCTGTCTTTGGCAGCCGGATTCAGATTCATGGCTGTTTCAGAGGTGTGAAAGAATGTTAAAACGTCATCATCTCCATTCATCTTAGGCAACATGTGGCGTACATCTGCTCTGACAAATCGGATTGTCTCTTGGCCAGAAGAAGGATTTAATTGCACCTGTACTGCAATTTTTCCCATTCTATTTGCCACTTGCGTTCGCGTGCCTTGCTCGCTCTCTGATCCCTCTCTTTCTGTCTTTGCCTCTTTATCAGCTAGTGCCAGTTTAAGACGTAACACAGTTACTGATTCTGGCTCTTCTCCCACATCGCCATCAACTGATTCAAGCCAAATTTTGGGTCTGTTCCCACTGGACCAGATTGCTGATGTTGAGCTTCCAAGAAGCAAAGACTGTAGGCCTAGCGTAATCCGCAGTGAGATTATTTTGGAAGTAATCTAGTCTCAGTCTGTGTTAGCAGTGTTCCTCATCATCACTCACAGACAGATGGACAGACATCTTGACTGCTTAGCATTGCATTGTTAGTGGTAGATTTCATTTACTCTCAGTGTTATGTAGTGTACTGTTCTGTATCTGACTGCTTTGTTCTCTGCTGCTCATGCTTTTCTGAGACTGATGCAGTCTCCAAACCGTCCGCACTGGCAGTAATTTCACATTCATCACCACCAGCATCCACCTGTTACACATGCATACATGTTAGATGGTCTTGACCGCACATGTAAATTATTTGAATGTGTATGTCACAATAACTTGTCTGTGTCACAGGTGCCAAATTTAATTCGAGCCGTGCAGTTTCTGCATGCATCTAGGTGACCATATGCTGTTGTGTCTGGATAATGTCAGCTAAGTTGTCAAGGCGTTGATTAGTAATAGTCATAAAACTACTCAGTTGGTCAGCGTGTTGCTGCCATGCCTCGAAGGCTGTGGCGTTGTTACTGGTGGCATGAATGGCAGTATCGCGGATGGCTCGCAATTGTTTATCTGTCGCCACACCAAAGAGGGAATTCGAAATTTCACCACCTAAATCGAAGAGACCCCGCTCATGTCGACCAACGTAATTTTCGGGTAACATGGCATTGGCATACATATGGTCGATGATCGAGCGTATGCGCTGGATGGAAGTGACGTGCAGCATTCGCAGGGACTGTAGCAACGACTTAAGACTGTCACAAGAGGGATCACTAATGTTAGTCTTAGTGTGTGCACAAGCAAACTCAGTCATAGGCGCCTCTCTATACGTCAGATTATCTGGGTCTGGTAATGGTACGACAAACACGTGTGTCCATTCATCTGTCAACATACGCATCATTTGCTTTGGCCGAATCTTACCAGTTATTTTTACCTATTTTGTTATTTTCTCTATATAGCTGTTCTTACTCAAGACTTTTAAGGCACTGAATGGCCTTTTATGTGCTGATGTGCCGTTAAGAAACTACTCACTCAGACTCACTCACTAACGTGCTTAACCACAGATATTAGCCGCAAGAGGATTAAGGTCTGATGAGTTTGTTTGCCATTCGTCTTTTCCGATGAAGTCACTGCAGTTGGTGGCAATCCAGTTTTGAGCCAGCTTCGCCGTGTGACCAGGTGCTCCGTCCTGCTGGAAAATGAAACCTGATGGCAAAAGCAACTTGCAATCTTCGACCAATCTGTGTAACAAGATTTCACAGTAAAGTTTACCATTTGCTTCAGCCTTGTCTGGAATGAAATGCAGTCTTCCTTTTCAGCCATAGCACACACCAGCAGAAACCATGACGTGCTTGGCAAATTTTGCCCTTTTTACTACCAGGCGCCTTTTGTCGACGTCACACTTCTTGCCAACAGACCAAACACGATCATTTTGATGTTAAAAGGATGGTTCAAGTAAAATTTCTTTTCATCAGTAAAAAAGACCTTCTTCATGAATTTCACTGGCAGGCGACGGTAAGTTTCTTACAGCGTTCATGACATTTCTGCCAAAAATCCTCGATCCGCCCCTGTACCCGCTAATATCGAGACAACCAGTTGAATCCATGAACACAAGCTCTGCACTTTGGCGTATATTTGCATGAATCCTCTTCATAAGTGGCGTGCATATGGCAACGATGTTCTCCTCACCTTGGCGAACGAATGCAACATTGTTACCATCGTCATTGTTCCTCGCATCAGTGTTCCAATGCATCATAAGTTTTATTTCTCGTGGTAGATTTATTTTTGTGCACTAGAATGAAATTCTGATTGCTTACTTATTGAGTACTTAAGCTACTATGCTCAACAGACGTGACCGCAGTTGGCTGGAACTCGCACGGTTCTTGATGCCATCAGATGCAGGCTGGATGTGGTCAGTAGGCAAGAAAGACAAGGCCGTCAGCCAGCAACAGTACCGATGAAGCAAGTCATGCTGCATGCAGGTGGTGGTTAAGCCAAGTTCCTGTACTTTTTGCCAAACAGCCTGGCTCCAATGAAACATGCAGCCATGTACCACAATGTGTTCACCTAGCACAGGCCGGCAGTGACGGCAAGTGTGTCAAAAGACAGCGGAACACTGTGCAGTAGTCATGCTTGCACCTAACCGACATGAATACAAACAACACTGGCACCTGCTTTAATGGATGCGGCGGCCCGAAATCACAAACAACAGAGGACACGTCATCTTGCGATGCATATCTGAACGGGTCATAACAGGTGAAATTGTCGTCATAGGAGTCAGACTCCTCCCCTGCTTTGTAATATGTTACGCAGTCAACTCCCAAAATATTCTTGGTTTTATTAGAGATATTGGACTTTATCATCTCTCGTAACTTAACTTTATTCCTCTAAATGATTTTTCCTCCATTGCTGTTGTTTTAAAATCAATTGTAAATAATTAAATTTTTTCTTTAATTTTATTACTGTGGCACTGCATAGCTGATGCGTCCTTAAGAAACTGCTCACTCACTCTTTAAGGACTAGCAGGCGTTCCGTGTTATTCATATTTTTCCATGCAGAAGAATGTAAGCGTTGCTGGGTAGTTCCAACGACCTTGTCCAGTACCATGAAAAAGCTTCTGTACATAGTTTTTTTAAATCAAAACTTTTAAGGCACTGAATGGCCTTTTATGTGCTGATGTGCCGTTAAGAAACTACTCACTCTCTCACCCCTACCCTGCAGGTTGATGTAGCATGGTAGGGGCACCTTGGTGTGCCAGGCTTTGTTCTTTGCATGAATTGTCGACACGGTCAACGCCCAAAATATTCTTGGATTTATTAGAGATATTGGGCTTTATCGTCTTTTGTAACTTAACTTTTATTCATCCAATCGATTTCATTACTCCTGTCGTTTTCAAACCTATTGTAAACACTTAACTTTTGTGCAATTTTAATAGTATGGCACTGCATAGCCTATATTGTGCTGATGTGCCGTTAAGAAACTGCTCACTCACTCACTCACACGCTGAGGAACACGGTGTTACGGTCCAGGCTGACGCCAGTGAAACGCAGCTTCTGGCGATGCCGAGTCGTCGGAGGATGAAGTATGTATTGGCGACTGGCATTGCATCTGACGTCCCCGCGGCAAACCGACGGCGACACCAGGCGACGGACTGTGTCAGTGCTCTTGCCCAGCTGCAACTCGGCCACCAGTTGCAGTGTCCCTGTCACCTTACTGCATTTGGTGGACTTGGCAGAATGCTTGTGCTTACCACTGCTGCAGAAGAGTGACTAGACTGACCCATTATTATTAAATTAAGAATATTGGAATAAGAGTATGTTGTCCCGCCAGGAAGCTGCTGCAGAGGTGTCTGTGATGGCGTTAACGTGTCGAGTAATTCATCAGTGTTGGACATGTTGTATGGTGTCTCCAGTATAATTTATAATGTTCTCGTCTTCTGTGCCGCCCGTGTAAGTCTATGTTGTGTGCGAGGTTCTGTGCACTACAACGTGCTTATATACAAGAAACACTGTCAGACATTGCACTCTCACAAACAGTTTCCTCTGCTCCAATCTCAACTGTGTATGAACCACTGTTACTGACTGATGATGCTTTGTCACTTGAATCAGACTGCAGATCACTTGATCGTAGTAAACGTGCTGTCCGTTCATGTGCAAACTTGTTTTTTGTTGTCCATGGAAATAAACTAGGGACAGCATCCGGTTTGAGCTGTTTACGCATTGATGGCACTCCTAAAACACCAGAGCCACCAATTTTCTCATACAATTGTCCTACTGTATACACAACAACAGGCCTAGTTCATTGACGTTGGTAAGTTACATTGCACGTAATACACAAAAACAAAATTATGTAGCTTATTCTAAATGAAGAATGTACCTGCAGCACTGTCACTTCTGCAGGCTGGATGTGGTCAGCAGGCAAGAAAGGCAAAGCAAGTCATGCTGCACGTAGGCGGTGGTTAAGCCAAGTTCCTGTAGTTTTTGCCAAACAGCCTGGCTCCAATGAAACATGCAGCCACCATACCAGAATCTGTCCACCTAGTACAGGCCGGCACTGATGGCAAGTGTGTCAAAAGTCAGCGGAACACTGTGCTGTAGTCCCGCTTGTGTCTGGCCAACATGAATACAAACAACAGTGACCCCTGCTTTACAGCGTGATCTCGTTTGATAAATGCATGAATTGACAGCAACTGAATAAAAGGGCGCTTAACTACTTTAAAAGTTCCATCTATATACCAATGTGTTGCTGTGGCAAGCAAACAGCATCTCGGGTGTTGCAAAGATTATGTGCCGATTATGTTCACTTACTACATCTGCGACGAAAAAATCTGGCGGAATGTGTCTCATATCTAACTGAAATGACAGATCGTGTGGATCTGCCAGCCAGTAATGTTTGCAGTGGTGATTTGCATTATGGGAAAGTTTGACAAGGCAAGGAAGGTTTTGAAGTGGAAGATTCGCGTTCCCTTGGTCGACATCACGATCTATGACCCTTTAAGCGGGTTCAAATACATTGCCCATTGCCTGTTCCCTTATTTTGGTCCGGACTTCGGTTATCATCTGCATACTAGGGATTGCTCTGTGACTGTGTGGCCTAGACCCTTCCTACAGTAGTTGCTGGACATCATCATTTATTTGAGACATGCTATGTTCGCATTTCGAACACAACAGCGCCAGTACGTTGTGCCAGGACGTTTCATTTTTACGCAGTATATGAACCCGTTATGAGCTACAAGCATGGCTTTGCCCTTAATGGTGTCAGATATGTGAATTCTGTAAACATGTTCTTAAGTATTGTTGGCAAGTATACGTTTATTGCCAGTAACGTTTATACAAGTATCCAACTGCATTTAGTCATTGACATGATCACTGTATATCGTGTACACCACTCACTCAACATCGGCCGTCACCACACACTAGGCTACAGGTACGCTGCTATAAACAATGTCCAGTAGTCGAGCGGCAGCTTACGTGTTGTACATTAAGCACAGATTACAAGTTACCACATAAAGTACTGATTACACGTTACCACACGTTCGTTGTAAGAGTAATTGAATGAAACGTTTGCATCACTGTCGGACGCATTCGACGTGTCAATCGGTGGAACTGATGACTACTAACTGTTTAACCTTGAAGTAGCTCTGCTAAGGCGTTGTGATTGATTGATTGATTGATTGATTGATTGATTGATTGATTGATTGATTGATTGAGTCTGTCAGAAACGTGCGTTGGTGATGTTGAATGGCTGCATGAAGACACAGCAACAGGTGCGACCAGCGGCAAATGGCAGAGCGGCGACTGACTGTCAGAAACGTGCCTCGGTGACGACAAATGGCTGCACAAAGATGCAGCAGTCAGGTCGATGAACAGCGACTGACTGCACGTTGATGAACTGTGAGAACTGCGCATTGGTGACAATGAACGACGGCGCGGAGACGCGGCAGTCCGATAGAAGAACAGCGACCGTCTGCGTGGTGACGGACTCTCAGCAAGACGACGTCGTGTACTCTGTGAACTGAGCTCGTCATTGGGTGAGAGCATTGGTGCTGAAGAACGACTGACATCGAGCTGAACTGGTGAAGCGCTTGCACGTGATGACCTACAGCAAACACATTCCATATTATGTAATGGCAATTACGCCATGTTAACGACAGCATCACATCGCATGCCGTGAAAGTTTTCTTAAGTTTAGATGTCATTGTACCAGATTTTTCATGAAAACGTTCCAAATGTGTAACACAGAGATTGTGATCATTACTTATTCTGGTTGGTCAATTTTCTTACTGGACGTACGTCTCAGCACGACCGAGTGGAGCCGCGTGATTATGATTTACAGTCAGCTTTTTAATGATATCTCCATTATTGTCCGAAGTAACTGCGCAATCAGTATCACGTCGCCATTCACGCTCCTATAATGCTTTAAGCACATCACCATGTCATATTCGTTTGAACAAATGCTGTTGATAATGCAGTAATAATTTGCCCCGTGACTGAACACGAACTTTGCCGATACAGCGTGTGATTCTACCGTACCAGTAACTTCACTAAACTGAATGCGACTGAACTCCGTGTTCTCCTGGTAGTCCTGTAATGCATGTCCAGTTTACAGCACTGCCTTGTAAACAGGCCGGGCTGAACTGTAGCGGGGAATGAGGCGATGTAAGCTTCATGTGGCGGAATGCGAGGCGGTGATTAAAATCGTCGGCCCTTTGCATGGCGGCCAACTTCGAGGGCTATTTCGTCAGTGGAGACTTCAACAGCGGCAAATTGCGGTGACCCCTCTGTAGCTTTTGCTGTTTTAGTTAAATTATTATTCATCAAGTGCAATGCTTAAAATGCTCCGAACAGCTTGGCATCTAGGTTGAATAATTAATAGTTTCTGCAAACAATCCAATGTACATTTATCAGTATATGTATTATATAACGGTGATAGATTGTGTCATATGTACCAATTTCACGCAGAATTTGCAGTGTAGTCCTGAGGCTTGGCTCACTAGTGGCATCACTGACAGATGACATACAGAACAATAATCTCGACATCCTCCTATATCCATTCTCCACTACTGCGCGAAGCTGTCTGAACATCACGCATACCGACAATTAGGAAACATGCAGTGCCGGTAACACAAGAGTGCTGCGAATGGGCTGTTGTTAATAAT
>Ga0209681_1000368_pt1 | contig 11600 bp, 12 predicted proteins | sample WorMetLIZISLAND2_3_FD_187416 | JGI IMG/M metagenome (GOLD analysis project Ga0209681, IMG submission 187416) | Marine gutless worms symbiont microbial communities from Max Planck institute for Marine Microbiology, Germany - Olavius clavatus LIZARD... ... | reverse complement strand
CGAGGGAGGACAAGCGCCCCCGCCTCTCCGACCTGAGGGAGTCGGGGTCCATCGAGCAGGACGCCGACGTCGTCATGTTCATCTACCGCCATGAGTACTACCACCCCGAGGACCAAGACAAGAGGGGAACCGCCGAGGTCATCGTCGCCAAACACAGGGCGGGCGCCACGGGCCCGGTCGAGATGACCTTCCAGCCGGAGTTCACCAGGTTCGCCAACCTGGGCCGGGACGTCACCTGAGCGTCAGGCGCGAAAGTCGCGATGTGAGCGACTCGGCGTGGGGCCCGACTGGCCCTGGTATTTCGAGCCGAGTTCAGGCGAGCCGTAGGGAAGCTCCGCCGCGGTCGTCATCCGGCAGAAGCTGATCTGGCCGATCTTCATCCCTGAGTGGATGGCTATCGGGAGGGTGGCCACGTTTGACAGCTCGAGTGTTACGCGCCCCTCAAACCCGGGGTCGATGAAGCCGGCGGTCGAGTGGATGAGGAGACCCAGCCTGCCGAGGGAGGACTTGCCTTCGAGCCTGGCCACGATGTCGTCTCCGAGTTTGATCCGCTCCAGGGTCGACCCGAGCACGAACTCGCCGGGATGCAGCATGAACGGCTCGTCGTCGCCGACCTCGATCAGCTTGGTCATGTCCTCTTGCGGCGATCGAGGGTCGATCTCGGAGTAGCGGTGGTTCTCGAACACGCGGAAGGCGGCGCCGACGCGCAAATCGACAGACGAAGGCTGCACATGAGCCGGCTCGTGTGGGTCGATGACGATCGAGCCCGATCGCAGCGCCTCGCGTATCGACCGGTCGGAGAAGATCATGGCGGGCGAAATCGTATTCGGGTGTCGCGGCGACGGCCACTCGCCTGTGGCCCGCGGTGTTGTCTCCGTGGCCCCGGGAGGGAGGCTGACGCATAGGGAAGGGGGCCCGCTAGCGCGGGCCCCCTTCCATTGATTGGGTTGTCGGTCGGCCTTAGGGAGTGGTGGCCGGGGCGTTCTCGAGACCGGCCGAGACTTCGGCGAAGGTCTCCGAGACTTCCGTGCCGGCGACCCGGACGGCTACCAGGGCCACGATGGCGATGAGCACTACGAGGAGTGCGTACTCCACCATGGAGGCGCCTTCGTCGCTGTCCAACCAGGCTGTTGCTTTTGTCCACAGAGTAAGCATGTTGTCTCTCCTTTATGTGAGTTCGTGTATTGTTGCCTACTCTCATCAAGATACCGCATTAATGCACAGCGCCTATGGGCCTTGGGGACCATCAGAGCACTGCAAGCGAGCGCGGCGAGGCGATTCGCAGCCGCGGGATGACGTGCGATTGCGCTGCGGATGCGGGGATCGTCGGCGCGACGGCTCCGAAGGCACAAGAAAGGGGACCCGCTCAGGCGGGCCCCCTTCCATTGATTGGGTTGTCGGTCGGCCTTAGGGAGTGGTGGGCGGGGCGTTCTCGAGACCGGACGAGATGTCGGCGAAGGTCTCCGAGACTTCCGTGCCGGCGACCCGGACGGCTACCAGGGCCACGATGGCGATGAGCACTACGAGGAGTGCGTACTCCACCATGGAGGCGCCTTCGTCGCTGTCCAACCAGGCTGTTGCTTTTGTCCACAGAGTAAGCATGTTGTCTCTCCTTTATGTGAGTTCGTGTATTGTTGCCTACTCTCATCAAGATACCGCATTAATGCACAGCGCCTATGGGCCTTGGGGACCATCAGAGCACTGCAAGCGAGCGCGGCGAGGCGACTCGCAGCCGCGGGATGACGTGCGATTGCGCTGCGGATGCGGGGATCGTCGGCGCGACGGCTTCGAAGGCACAAGAAAGGGGACCCGCTTAGGCGGGTCCCCTTTGCTGAGTGGGTTGTCGGTTGGCTTAGGCAGTGGTGGGCGGGGCGTTCTCGAGGCCGGACGAGATGTCGGCGAAGGTCTCCGAGACTTCCGTGCCGGCGACTCGGACGGCTACCAGGGCCACGATGGCGATGAGCACTACGAGGAGTGCGTACTCGACCATGGAGGCGCCTTCGTCGCTGTCCAGCCAGGTTCGCTCGTCGGTGTCGAGCCAGGTTTCTTCGTCGGTGTCGAGCCAGGTTCCCTCGTCGGTGTCGAGCCAGGTTGTCGTCTTGGTCCACAGGGCAAGCATGTTGACTGTCCTTGCATGGGAGCGGTTCTCGATGCAATCAAGACGATAGCGCATGATCGCTGAGCGGCAATGGGCCCTGAGGTCCATCAGAGCCTTTCGGACCGCCAAAGCGGAGTGCTGGTCGTGCGGCGATTAGAGGAGTCGCGGAACCCCCCAGGACGCGGTGGGTTGGAGACGGCAGCGGGTGTGCTCGGAGGTGCGGCGGGGTTGCGTGGAGACGCATAAGAAAGGGGACCCGCCGGGCGCGGGTCCCCTTCTGTTGGATGGATTGTTAGTCGGTCCTACGTCGTCGTGGGCGTGCCGCCCGGGGCGTTCTCGAGACCGGACGAGATATCGGCGAAGGTCTCCGAGACTTCCGTGCCGGCGATGCGGACGGCTACCAGGGCGACGATGGCGATGAGCACTACGAGGAGTGCGTACTCCACCATGGAGGCGCCTTCGTCGCTGTCCAGCCAGGTTGCCGCTTTGGTCCACAGGGCAAGCATGTTGTCCTCCTTGCGTGAGCGTTGGTGTATGCCTACGCCTCGGCAAGTTAACCCAAGTTGGCGGCGCGGCAATGGGTCGAGAGGACCATCCAGTCTCAGCGGGCGAGCCAAGCCCGCCGCCCTTCGTGGGTGGGTCGCTCCGTCGCGAGCCGTTCCCGTTTGAGAAAGGGGGGCCGGGCCGGTGGGTCGCGGGCACCGGTGTCCGCGGCGATGCCCACAGAGTCGATGCCCAGCGTGAAGGTCTCCCGCGAGATCCCCGGGGGGCCGCCGAGTGACGTCCCCTGCGCTGTGCGCGCCACGCGCACGCTGCACCAAGAACGAGACAGCGCGAGTTGGCGAGGCGGCCGCCGCCGGTCGGGTCAGGGCGAAGGGCGGAGTGGCCCTCCGGGGAGGGTTCACCGCGTTCGCGCGGGCGAACCGACGGTGGACCCAACCAGGGAGTCGTGGAACGACCCGCCCCTTTGACCGTGGAGTGACTGCAATTGGTACAACGGACCACGGTCCGGTCGCCGCTGATCTCCACGATCGGGCGATGAGAGCCTTGACCGAAGGCGTCGGGCGCGGCACAATCGGTCAATGGAAGGCAGAGACCGGGATGCGAAAGTGTGTGATCTACCCGAGAAACTCAGAAATTCCTTGGCCACGCGAGATTCCGTCAGCGGCCTGAAGGAGATTCCCGACGGTTCAATTCACATGATTCTCTCCGACATCCCCTACGGCATCGGCGCCGAGGTTTGGGATGTTCTCCACGACAACGCCAACTCCGCGTACCTGGGGGCGAGCCCGGCGCAGGAACGAGCGGGCGCGGTCTTCAGGACTCGGGGGAAGCCGCTGAACGGCTGGAGCGAGGCGGACCGTCTGATCCCGCTGCAGTACCAGAAGTGGTGTGCGGAGTGGGCGGTTGAGTGGCGCCGGGTGTTGAAGCCCGGCGGGTCGGCGGTGCTGTTCGCGGGCCGCCGGTTGGCTCATCGTGCGGTGACGGCGCTGGAGGACGCCGGATTCACCTTCAAGGACATGCTCGCATGGAAGAAGCCCAGAGCGCCTTTCAGGGCGCAGCGGATCGGGGTGGTGTACGGGCGGCGAGGGGATACGGCGTCGGCGGACTTCTGGAAAGGATGGAGGGTCGGGAATTTAAGGCCGACGTTCGAGCCGATTCTATGGTTGGTCAAACCTTACACAATCGGCGGCACGATCGCGGACAACATGGCAGACCATGGTGTGGGCGCCTTCAATGAGGTTGCCTACACCTTGTATGCCGGAGCGCCGGACAACATCATTGATATCGGCTTCGAGCGCGGAGAGGCGGGAAGACACCCTACTCAGAAGCCGGTGGGGCTGATGGAGGCGTTGATATCGCTGACGACGAACCCTGGACAGGTGGTGCTCGACCCGTTCGCGGGGAGCGGTACGACCCTTGTCGCCGCTACGAGACTCGAACGGGTCTATGTCGGTTACGAGGCAAATCCGACGTACGCCGCGACGGCCCATGTCCGTCTCACAGAGGAGCAAGAGAGGCTGCCGGTGTGACGAGGGGCGGCTTGGGTGATGCCGTGGAGCGGCGGAAGCGCTGGATCAGCGAGATCGGTGGGTGTTCTGGCGACTTCGGAGAGGATGTCGCGCGTCTAGAAGATGATCTGGCCAAGGAGCGCAAGTTGGCCGGGCTCCAGGCAATTATTGACCACCTTCGGCTCTGTGACGCCATCCCGGAATCCTACGGGTACAACAGAGCGAAGAAAAGCTGTATTGGAAGTATACTGACGCGGTGGTGGCGGAGTCGTTCCGAGCCATGGGGCTGTCGAGCGCCGTGTTGACCGAACGAGCCGATAGCGCGGATGTCGAAGCGTGGGGTGCTGGAATCTCGCTCGTTGCGGACGCCAAGGCGTTCCGATTGAGTCGGACGGCTCGGAATCAGAAGGACTTCAAGATCGAGTCGCTGGACAATTGGAGAGGGGCCAGGCAATACGCAGTGTTGGCGGCGCCGCTTCACCATATGCCCGCCCGGCGGAGCCAGATCTACTTCCAGGCAGTCAAGAGGCATGTCCTGATCCTGTCATACTCGCATATGGCAGTGTTGGTGGGGCTAGTTCGAGAAGCGGATCAACGCGTCGCTTCAGATGCACTCGGAGGCCTGCTCGGCTCCGTGAGAGTCATGAGCGCTTCGAGGGATGCGAGGTCCTACTGGGCTAGCATCAATCGGACTCTCCTGTGTTCTGACGCGGCGGTGAATCGGCTCTGGTGCGCCGAGATGACGGCGGCGGAGGAGGCGTTGTCGATCACCAAGGCGGAGGCGCTGACGTATTTGGCTGCAGAGCGGAAGCGAATCGGCGGATTGTCGCGCGAGGAAGCGATCAGTCGGCTGCTTACGGCGAGCAATGTGGACGGTCGTATCGCCAGGGTGGGGAAGCTGAGAAGCAGCAGTCTGTTGACAGCGGCCTGAACGAGGGTCCCGGGGTTGGGCGGCGACCGCGATGGGGCCGAGCGACACAGTGGGACCGCTCTCGTCGGCGACGGGGAGCGTCAAGGGGGTGACTGGTCCTCAGAACCGGCCGAGGACCGGTCACAGGTGATGACGGCACCGGAATCTGTCGAGCGGGTGACGGGAATCGGACCCGCGTCTGCAGCTTGGGAAGCTGCCGTTCTGCCATTGAACTACACCCGCGCGGGCGATCAGAGTAGCGTCAGCCGGCGCCGAAGAGGGTGACAGCGCCCCACAGCGTCAGGAGCAGCCCGACAAGGGAGAGGAACGCGACCCTGCCATGTCGGTACCGAGCGCCCTCGACGCCTTTCGGGGCCTCGCCCTTCTTGTGTTTCCACCACGCCAGCCCGTTGCCGATCGTCAGTGCGAGGCCAAGCGCCAGCACCAGCTCCGGGATGAGGTTCTCGTAGTCGAGGAAGTCGATGCCGCGCACGGTAACCGGAACAACCGGCTCGATCAGCCCCGGCGGGCCCGCGGCGGCGGACCGCCTCCGGGCGAAATGGGCTCAAAGCCTGCCGGGACCGGGTGCGTCGTGAATAGGCTCCGACCATGAGCGAATGGGCTGTCGCCTCGGCGCCTGCGACCACGGCCAACCTGGGGCCCGCCTTCGACTGCATGGCCATGGCGTTGCAGCCTCGATGCGCGGTCCGCGCCGCGATGTCCGACGGGTGGGCGATCGAGCACATGAGCGAGCACGGGCCCGGCGCCGGCGAGAGCGACGCTGTGTTGGCCGCAGCGAAGCGGGCCGTCGGCGACCGACCCCTCACGATCTCAGTCGAGACCGAAGTGCCCCTCGGGAGAGGCCTCGGCTCCTCCGCGGCGGCGTTCGTCGCAGGCGCCGCCGCAGCCTTGCTGGCCGTCGGCGCCGAGGCGGCGCCCGACCGGGTCTTCCGCATCGCCGCCGAGCTGGAGGGTCACTGCGACCAGGTCGGCGCAGCGGTGCACGGCGGCTGGGTGATGGTCCCCGCCGAAGGCCCGCCCATTCGCCTGCCTCTCCACACGTCGCTCCGGCCCGTCGTGGCGGTGCCTCCCACACGCCTCCCGACCCAGCGGGCTCGGGCCGTCCTCGCCGACAAGCTGCCCATGGACCTGGTGATTCGAAGCCTGGCGCGAGTCTCCGGGCTGACGGCGGGCCTGATCACCGGCGACCCCGAGACCCTGGCCGCAGCTCGCGGAGACGAGATCCATGAGACGGTTCGCGCCGAGCTGAGCCCCGAGGTGGGCGAGCTGATGGACGCGGCCCGTCGCGCCGGCGCCGTGCATGCGGCTCGGTCGGGCGCCGGGCCGTCGGTGGTGGCCTTCGCCGACTCCGCCGCCGCCGATCAGGTGGCCGCCGCCTTCCGCCGGGCGGGCGCCGACGTGATCGACGAGCCTATGGACACGCTCGGCTTGGTCGTGGGACGCGAGCCCGGCTGATCCGGGCTGATCCCGGCTTGACCGCGGCTCAGGCCGCCGCCACCATGTGCCCCGCCCCCTTCCCCCATTGAGAGGCTGATACTTGGGCTCGCTGGTCAAGAAGCGTCGCAAGAAGATGTCGAAGCACAAATACCGCAAACGTCTGAAGGCGAACAGGCACAAGCGGAAGAGGTGACGCGCCCGGCTTGAGCCCGCCTCGCTTGAGCCCGCCTCACTTGACCCGCCTCGCTCAACCCGCGTCCCTTGAGCCGCGTCGGGAGGCTCAGATGCGAAGGGCGAGCCAGACGATGACCAAGCCGAGGACGAGGATGGCCCCCTGGACCGCCCCGCGCAGGGCGGGATGCTGACGGCGCGCCGCGGCGGTGTGCCAAGCGGCCAAGACGGCAGACAGCACCACGAAACCGAGTTTGGTAGTGAGGGCCCTGGTCCAGTAGCGGTCGAGCTGCTGGAGGGTCATCAACAGGCCCGTCGTCGCTTGGGCGCCGAGGGCGGTCCATGAGATCCACCCGAACCGGTTGGCCGCCGTCCTGAGGATGGGCCTTGCGTCCGCCCCCTCCGCGACGGCGCCGTCCCGGATCGCCGGGGCGAGGAAGGCGAGTGTGATCAAACCGCCCACCCAGACGGCGGCGCCGACGACATGGGCGAAGAGCAGGATGTCCATGTCGTGATGATGGGGCGGCCGGCCGCCCTACGCCAATTGCCTAGTGGTGTGTCGTACAAATAGCGAAGCGGCTTGGCGCGGATCGGCCCCGGTCTGAGGCCTTCTCAATGCACAAGCTACGGCATAGGCGAATCCAGAGCATCAGGAAATCGGTTGGGGGGAGCGTTATACCTGCGACACAGCACTAGCGCGGGTGGTGGCGGAGGAAGTCCTCGATCTCCTCGACGAGCCGGTCGCTCGTCGGGCTGTCGTCGTCGGCCTTCTCCTTGAGGCGCTCGACGTACGCCAGGAGGTCTTCGTTGCCTTCGAGGGCCTCGTCGACGGTCGAGAGGAAGTCCCGGGTGGCGCCGGCCAAGTCGCCGATCTCCGGTGTGGCGCCCACCAACTCGGCGGCCTTGACGACCAGGGCCTCGGTCGCCGGCGGGTACTCCTGGCTGCCGAGGTAGTGAGGCACGGCTGCCCAGACCGAGATGACGTCGATGCCCGCCTCCCCCAACGAGTGGTTGAGCACGCCGACGATCCCCGTCGGGCCCTCATACCCGCTCGGCGACAACCCGTGGAGCGTCAAGGTCTCAGGTTGTGTTGCCGAGCCGACAAGAGGCACGGGGAGCGTGTGGGCCACCTGGCCGATGAACGCCCCCATCGTCACGGCGCGGCGCACGCCCAGCTTCTGCAACGCCTCCACCAACTCGTTGGTGAAGCTCCGCCACCCGTAGTGCGGCTCCTCTCCGAGCACGACCACGAGGTCCCGCTCCAGGCTCCGCACGGCGAACAGGTCGTTTCGGGGCCAGGCGATCCCGCGCAGGTTTCCGGCGCCGAGCTCGGCGACGGGGCGGCGCATCTGGAAGTCGAAGTGGTCGTCGGGGTCGATCATCGCCAGCAACTCGGGCTCGGTGTCGTCGAGGAACGCCACCGCCGCCAGGCTGGAAGACTCCCCGGCGTCGCCCCAACCCTCGAACGCCACCAGCGCGACGGGGTCTTGCAGGACCGGCGTGTCAACCCACTTCAGGGAGGCCATCACCACAACCTACACCCCCAAGCGGGGAAGGGGGCCGCGGCGGGCCCGACCCGCGACCGGCCGAAACCGGCTCAACCGCAACGCGTTGAGGACGACGGAGAGCGAGGAGAACGCCATGGCCCCGGCCGCGATCATCGGGTTGAGGAGGCCGAGGGCGGCCAGCGGGACGGCGGCCGTGTTGTATGCGAAAGCCCAGACGAGGTTCTGCCTGATCGTCCTGAACGTCGAAGTCGCCAGGTTGATGGCCGTCAGCGTGAGTCTCGGGTCGCCGGTGAGAAGCACCACGTCGCCCGCCTCCACCGCCACATCGGCCCCGGGCCCGACGGCGACGCCCAAGTCGGCCTGAGTCAACGCCGGTGCGTCGTTGATCCCGTCCCCGACAAACGCCGTGATGAGGCCCTGCCGCTGACAGGACCGAACAACTTCGGCCTTCTCGCCCGGTGGGACCTCCGCGCGTACGTCTCCTATCCCGATCTCGGCGGCGATCCGCTCCGCGGTCCGGGTGTTGTCGCCGGTGACCATCGCCGCGCCGATCCCCGCCGCCTCCAGCGCCGCGATCGCCTCCCGAGCCTCTGCCCTGATCGCGTCGGCCACGGCGATCACGCCGCGCACCTCGCCGTCCCAACCCGCCAGGAAGGCGGTCTTGCCTTCGCCCTCGAGCCGGGCCATCGCTTCGGCCCAACGCTCGCCGACCGCCATCGCATGATCGGCGGCCAGCTCGGGTTTGCCGACGACAACCCGCCGCCCGTCGACGACGCCGACCGCGCCGAGGCCCGCATGGCTCTCCAAGTCGGTCGGCGCCGAAAGCTCGACGCCCATCTCGTCGGCGGCGAGTGCCACGGCTCGCCCGATGGGATGGCCCGACGCTGCCTCAACCGAGGCGACAAGCCGCATGAGCTCCCTCTCGGGCCCGTCGGTCGAGATGTCGGTGAGCGTCATGACCGCGGTGGTGAGCGTGCCGGTCTTGTCGAACAGCACCATGTCGACGGCCCGCGCCCGCTCGAAGACCTCGGCGTTCTTGAACAGGATGCCGAGCTCGGCGCCCCTGCCGGCGCCCGCCATGATGGCCGTCGGCGTGGCAAGGCCGAGGGCGCACGGGCAGGCGATGATGAGGACGGCCACGCCCGCTTGAACCGACGGCCCGGCGCCGTTTCCGAGAACCGCCCAAGCCAGCGCCACGGCGACGGCGATGAGGATGACGACGGGGACGAAGAAGGCGGAGACCCGGTCGGCGAGACGTTGGACTCGCGCCTTCGACGCCTGAGCCCGCTCAACCGCTCTCACGATGTTCCCGAGGGCCGTGTCGGCCCCGACCGCCGTCGCCTCAACCGTCAGGCGGCCCTCCTGGTTGACCGTGGCGCCGAAGACCTCGTCGCCTGCCCGCTTGTCGACGGGCATGGGCTCGCCGGTCAACATCGACTCGTCCACGGATGAGGCGCCTTCTTTGATGGTCCCGTCGGTCGGGATCTTCTCCCCCGGTAACACGATCATCAGGTCGCCGGGCGCCACTTGGTCGATCGGCACGGAGACCTCGGCGTCTCCAACGAGGGCTCTCGCTTCCTTGGCGCCCAGCTCCGTCAACCGGTGGACCGCTTCCGAGGCGCGGCCCTTCGCCCGGGCCTCGAAGGCGGCGCCCAGCGTGATCAGCGTGATGATCATGGCCGAGGTCTCGAAGTAGACGGGCTCGCCCGCCGTCGCCGCCCAGATCGAGTAGAGGTAAGCGGCGAGAGATCCGAGCGATATGAGGGTGTCCATGTTGGCCGACAGGCGGCGGGCCTGCCGCAACGCCGATGAGTGGAATCGCCCGCCGAGCCAGAGGACCACCGGCGTCGTCAGGGCCCATTGGGCGGCGGCGCTCCATGCGGTCTCCGGCCCGAGCATCGCCAGGGCCATGGCCGCGGCCGTGAGGGCGGCCGCCGGCCGGAAGCGCCTCCACAGCGTGCGCTCCTCGTCGCGGTGACGCTCCTTCATGTCGCGGGGTCGCTCGTCGGGCTCGCGCTCGATGAGTCGGTAGCCGAGCTTCTCGACGACGGCGGTCAGCTCCTCGACGGCGGCGCCGGGGGAGAGCGCGACGAGGGCCGAGGCGCCGGTCAGGCTCACCGATGCGGTCTCGACGCCCTCGTGGCCGTTGAGGGCCCGCTCGACCCTCGCCGCGCACGCGGCGCAGGTCATGCCGTCGACGTCGAAACGAGCGACGGCGCCCTCGGACGTGCGGGCGACGGCCCCTTGGGACGTGCGGGCAATTACCCCTTCGGACGTGTGGGCGGCAGCGCCCTCGGCGGGCAGGCCGCGGGCCGAAGGGTCAGTCGAAGACGGCACGGCGCCGTTCGCCGACGGCCGTCGTGACCGAGCCCGTCAGGCCTTGTCGAGGATTTTCCCGCGGACCCGGGGGAACCGGATCGGGGCGTGGGTGTGGCAGTACTCCGACTTGTTGTACTGGGACAGCTTGGTGTCGCAACCGGATTTGGCGCACACGCGGTTCTTGGCGAAGCGCTTCGACGGGCGCGTCACGCCCTTGATGGCTCTGCCTCTCACTGCGGCTGCGCCGCCTGTTGTGTTTGTCATCTTCGGGCCCTCCTGGCGCCGGGCCGTTCTCTGTTCTCTCAAGCGCCTCTCGGGGCGGCCCCTGGGACGGGGCGCCGATCCACGCTCCGGGGATCGTCGAGGCGCAGGCACGCGGCCGGGCGCATACCGACACTGTGCCGCTCGACCGGTCAACTGCGGGTAAAGGCGCTTCCGGCCCTCTCCATCTAGACGTCCCGGGCCCCCGATTCGGTTCCCGCAATACCCAGCTTCCGTAGGAACGCCTCGTTGCTCGGTTTTCTTCCGAGGAAGTCAAAGAGCATGTCCTCGGCGTCGACGGACCCGCCTCTCTCCAGCACGGCGCGCCTGTAGGCCATGCCCGTCTCCGGGTTGGTCACACCCTCGTCCTCGAACTTGGAGAACATGTCGTCGCCGAACACCTCCGACCACATGTACCCGTAGTAGCCGGCGTCGTAACCGGCCATGAGGTGCCCGAAGCTCGCCAAGGGGAAGGCGCCCTCGTGAGGCGGGAGCAGGGACAGCTCGGCCCCCTCGGCGGTGATCTTGTCCAAGTCGCGGTCGGGCCCGGCGTGAAGCTCCTGGTCCCACCACCCGTACTGCATCTGGCGGAGCTGGGAGATGCCGTTGTTCAGCCGGCGCGCCGCGACAAGCCGGCGGACAAGGTCGTCGGGGATCGGCTCGCCGGTCTCGTAGTGGGCGGCGAAGCGCCTCAGCACGTCGGCCCGCCAGACCCAGTGCTGCATGATCTGGCTGGGCGCCTCGACGAAGTCCTGTTCCGTGTTGGTCCCGGAGAACCGGGCGAGCCGGGTCCGCCCCAGGTTCTGATGCAACACATGGCCGAACTCGTGGAAGAGCGTCTCAACCTCGTTGTGCTGGAGGAG
>Ga0209681_1000367_pt1 | contig 11621 bp, 7 predicted proteins | sample WorMetLIZISLAND2_3_FD_187416 | JGI IMG/M metagenome (GOLD analysis project Ga0209681, IMG submission 187416) | Marine gutless worms symbiont microbial communities from Max Planck institute for Marine Microbiology, Germany - Olavius clavatus LIZARD... ... | reverse complement strand
GTTCAGAATCAAATCCGCACAAAGTAGTGAACGTAGGCGTGAGCAAAATTATGGTAGAATAGCCTATATATAGGGCGCATCGCGCGGTCGTCTTTGCGATAGCACAGCTTTCTTGTTCATTCTGTAATGTGTCTAGAAGAAAATTTCTGGCACTGAAATAAACGTGGCAGTAAGCAAAATTGGCAGTGAATAATAATAAGTAAATAAATTACAGCTGGACTATTTACAACTTATGACTTTAAGCCAGAATATGAAAAAAATCAATATGATATTTTAAAATTTCAGGAACATTTAAGTATCTGGCTTAAATTCAAACATTTTTGTATTGTTTTTCTACTGCAGATATATTCAGGGTTGTATTCATTTAAGCTGGTGCTGTTTGTTTGTTATTGGATGAAGAGAAGTGCTGGATTGTGAAGTCACTGGAAGAAGTGGAGATGCTTGATGGAAACAATAAATACTGGTGCTCCGAGTGTCTGCAACACACAGAAGCCGACCGATCGGTGGTGTACCAGGAGCTACCACACATCCTCACCATCCACATAAAGCGATTTGCCGGGTCGGTTTGCTTTAGTTCAAGTCACAGTTGAGACGATACAGAATTAAAGTACACTGCCACAGTTGTGTGCATGTGGGTAAGTAAGTAAGGAAGAACCATTATAGTGTCCAAAGCAACTCAGCGTCACTGCGCGGGCACTGTACAGTCACAAGGGGAAGGGTAGGAGTGAATAGAGTTTGACGTTCTGCTAGACAGATCTTTGGTCATTTTGGAGACGAGTCTTTCCAGGTAATCAACTGCGCTGGTACCAGAAAAAAACTAGAACATCACGACTTCGGGGTTTATAACTTGAATATGAAGGATTAATTTGAGTCCTTGGCTAAAGTGATTTCTAGTAAGATAGCAATATGATCTCAGGATGCGTTTAGTAAATAAGTAAGGACAAGTAACACAAGCTGTTGTGAAGGGGCAAGATTTTCATGGGGTGAGCGAGATAATAATGGGGTATGGGTGAATTATTTTCCATTTTTCGCCCTCTGATGAGTTTTTACCGTGTGAAATTTTGCATGTTGCCAGGGGTGGGCGATATTTTAACGATATAAAGTCACTGGGGTGATTTTTTCCCAGTAAATATTTGCTGGGGGGTGACTTTTCAGGGGGTGCTCTACAGGGCAGAGCTGAGCAACTTAAGCTCCCCTGATCTGTCAGCTTCAGTGGAAATAATCCATATGAAAGAGTCATGATCAGCAGCGGCTGATGAAGTCACAGATGTTAACAGCTGCAAGATGAAATCCAGAACCATTGACTATTGCATTGCATGCTCTGTTTATTGCTTGGCAGGTTTGGTGGCGGCTACACAAAGTGTATGACTTGTGTCAATGTTCCGTTTGTGTTGCCGTGTCTTGAAGTCAACTGCAAAACAACAGCAGCTGCTGCACCTGAACGAAGCAAACACTGGTATGTTGTAACTAATTACTGCTTTTATTTTACATTCTGTGGAATGTTTTTGTTAGCATCAAGTTGATGTCAATATTACAAGTGCACATACAAAAGTGAAAAACTGCAAAAGTGTATTTTCGAATGTTTGGTGTTTTACATTCATATGTAGAGTTTTACATTTGAATGCAAAGTTTCGTCGTGCTTGCAAGGTCTATGTGCGTACATGCATGAGTTGTGGTTAATGCAACACTTTGAATTAAACTTGAATGTATAAAAACTATGTTCAAACGGAAATGCTGTACATTTGAACATAGGCTTTTATGGACACACACAGGTGTGTACATATGTATGTGACCATTCTTTGATACCCGTTCCTGGGCTCCTCATGTTAGTGTTAACTAGTTGCACTTTATTAAAGTGCATTCAAAGCGCTGTTTGGTACGTCAGTTGCCGCCAGACTGTTTGGATCACAGACTTTGTCACTTGGACTGGCCGACCAGCCAGGGTGAAAAACTGCAAGCATGCTTTTGAGCTTTTCCTTTAAAACTGAACTGAAACCAACCAAAATTGAACAATCCAAATAACACTACATTTTTCTGTCAGTTCTCTGGTGGAAAATTTTATCACTTGTACCATATCGTGTCATACTACTACATCTGCTTTTTTGACTTTGTTTGACTGGCATATTTTACTGACATTCTAGTGTGTGTTTTTGAAGAAGAGGCTGTATAATACTGTGACACTTTAGTTTACCAGGGCGCATAAAGATCCTCAAAAGTCGTGGAATATCTACCGAATGGTTAAAAGCTTCCCCACACCCTTTAGCCGCATTTGGTAAAATGCATGTGACAATCTGCATTGTTCGATAACCGCTCGATTAGTCATGGAAAAGTCATAGAAGACCACTTTCAGTGTTCTGTATTCACCCTGCTTTACATGTGTGATAATGACAATAATGGTTATAGCTAATACGTGTGACTGTGTAGGTATGAGCTGTATGCAGTGGTCTGCCACAGCGGTGTGTCCCTGTCTTCCGGCCACTACATATCATACATTCGTGCCCCGGCAAGAAACGGGCCCGTGTCAAGTGCTACATTGGATGCCAGTGGCTGTACGAATGGATCAGATTCGGAGCCAGTGTGGTTCAACTGCAATGATGACATCGTCACGGTGTTGCATAAACAAGAGCTCAAACGTAAGCTGAGTGCTGACCGAGCCACCACGCCGTATATGCTGTTCTATCGCCAAATGTCTGCTTCTTAAAGTGCCACGTTGTACAGACAGTGAATTGCGATAGTCACGACAGATTTGTACTCAGTATTGTTCTAAAGCAGTCATCTTCTGTAATGTCGGTTTGCACTAAATATCAGTTTTGTCCGTTGCCTGTACTTGACAGTTTTATAACATGGCTTGACATTAGATTACTGGTCATTGGTCAATTATGTTATGTTTTTTGCTTTCAGCAGACATAATTAACATTTTTGTGTCACATATATGATCTACCCTGATTATGATGTGTATACATTAAATACGTATCTATGCTCGTGAGAGTCAACATTTTGAATGCAGTGCATTGGTGAAACTTGAGGTCGTGCAAAAAACCAGAGTATAAAGCTGCTACCCGTAACCAGCAGCTGCTTTTGCCATATTGTTAGTGAACTACTGTCCTGTTTTTGCTAATGTTGAAAGTAGGGCTGTCAAATTAAGATGCTGACAAATAGATTAGGGGTGTGCAGAACCCGTTGAAAATGTTGGACATCAGTTTTTTGGATATTATAAAACAGTTTTATTAAACCGAACCAAAACTGACCTCAAAATTCAAAAACCTAAAACTCTTGTTTCTATAGTTGAGTTTTTTTCGGTAGCTTGGGGACGTTTTTTCACATTGTCTCATTCACGGCTCATCTTCAAAAGTCAAAGTATTTTTTTTCGTGTCATATCTATCTGCACTTCTAGTTCTGAGTCACTCCGGCTGACAATTAGTTGGACCAATTCAGTAAACAGTCAACTGGAAAGCACTCAGTAGAGTGCACACACATTAAACAACACACAGTGCAGAAAACCAAATCGAAACTGCACTTAATTTTGTGAAACTGATACTGAACCAAAATTGCACTTTTTTGTAGAACAGTACAGAAAACCGAACCAAAGTTATTTTTGCCAACTGCACACCCCTAAATACAAGTTGATTGTAATTTCCAAAAAGTCGTTAAAAAATCTGCAGCATTTTGATTTCCTCTTCTGCAGCTGCTGTATCAGTGGGCTCGACCTGTAAAAGGCAACATGTTCAGTGATGATTGTCTGTGAGATAAGAGGGAAGACTGTCTTATGTACCATAGTGGTCACAAACGCACACATGTAGGTAGTTCTTACAGCTGTATTAGAGCTCATTGGTTCATGTTTAGTCTTGGGTTGTCTGCATATACTGTCTTCACTAGGTTCAAGTTGTTTGTTTTCTTTTTCTGGTTATTTTGGTCTGTATTGGGTGGATATTATCTCGGTAGTTTTGAGCAGGGTTGTTAGTACCAGTGCAGTTGATTGCCTGAAAGACCCCTGTCCAGAAAGACCTACTGCTCATTTGTGTGTGCTAATAACTGTGTACGATTGTATTATAACAGCACAGCACTGAACAGTTGTGATAATCTTCCCTCTTATCCTGCAGATGATCATCACAGCTCAGATGACGTCTGTCGGAGTGATCTCTCCTTCACTCTGATAGACATCAGCTATCGATACTGGGAAGGAAGGACAGCTAATGCTTTCTAAAACTAAGTTGTTGTGTTTAGCAGAAAGCTGGCTGATGCACGTGTATTAAAACAACGACTAGATGTGCTCTGAATATAATGTAAGACTGACATACGCAATCGCCAAACATAGCAAAACAACGATAAAACTATCAACATATTTTGAATGAACTTGCGCGTAAGTTTGAGACCGATGTACAGAATGTATAGTGCTGACTTACAATATTATAAAGACAACAGCTCAGAATACGTACTTGCGTGCAGTTTTAAAAGAGACAGTAATGCTGCTGAAATGAACATTCAGTTGTACAGCTGCTGCGTGGGCTCACCAAGTCACAAAATATGATGAAACTAGAGTTCTTTGGCCAACCTCTAATTTTGACACTTTACTCCAAATAGTGTTGAATTAGAGGTTGGCCAAAGTTACCCCACTGGCTAAAGTAATTCCAGTTTAGTTTTGACTTTTGAGGCACTGAAGTCCTGGAGTCAGCAGTTTGGTAACAACAGTGGACAATGGGCATGTGAGTGATGTAATAGCAGATCCATATTTTAGCTTCAGCTGATTTCTTAAGCCCTGTCCACATTGGCGACTGGCAACTGAAACAGCGACAAATTTGTCGCCGAATTCGGCAACAGTTGCCGAAAATGGCGACTGCGCCGAATTTGGCGACAGTTTGGAGTTACAGTTAACTAAAAGCATTATTTTAGTAGGCCACGGGATCTTCAGAACTCCGTTCTTTGTTGGTAGTGCTATGACCAACAAGAAACACGTTCCTGTTATAAACAGAAAGGCAGTCACATTAACGATACACCAACTACAGCAGCAAAATCAGTGGTAGACCACCAGTAAGTGCCACTCAGGGCAAGTTAACTTTTTTTGCCGCCCCCTGTAAATACTGTATGGGGTTATCCCATATAGTTTCTGCAGCATCATATTATTGACTGTAAATGTTACGAGTACGAGTATAAGTTCTAACCCATAATCAGTATAATACTGATGAAGGCTTAATGGCATTTTGCCACTTTTGGAGGGGACTGCACATTTGCTAAGCGATAAATTATTAGAAAGTCCAAAAATTTGCTTATAGGTAAAATGCCGCCCCCTAAAAGTGCCGCTCAGGTCAATCGCCCCCTGCATCTGCCACTGAGTAGAACTGTCAGATAGCGGAAAAATGTAGTGAAAAATATACTGTCAAGTTTATACAATGTTTACCATCCTTGTGACTGTAATGGTTGTGGGATCAAATTAATTGATTTTGCAAAAAGTATGGTAAACAATGTTGGCTACATAACCAACTGCAAAATCAATCAGTGTGGCAAATTTGGTCCAACAACCATTACAAGGTACTTTGTTACATTGCTATGTAGCCAACTTGTTACACCCACATGAAGACAGTTACCCTTCTCACTACCAAGTGACCTCAAGCATTACACGCAGCACTATTGGTATTGCAGTTGCAACACGTGCTACAGAAACGGCACAACAGTTCATAAATACCTAAATAGTGTACAACAAGAACTATGTGCCAACCAGTGGCTTTTGATATTAAACATCCAACTAGGTAGGAGTACTAATAATCTACAAGCAAACAGGCCAACAGTTATACAGAAAACAATACACACATTGTGGATTCAAACATATTATGGCGATATATAAATATCTGTTGACTTTTGTTTTAACCCACAAGGAGCTACAGGGCACAGGCGGTATAAGCCCTCAAACTTTTGGTTGAAAAAACTACCAATTTACACATCACTGCTTTGGCCACCAGTGACTGTCACAATGCATTTGGTTTAACTGGTCAATTTTTCTGTAAATTAGGCCAAATTAGACAAGCGTTCCTGCAGTGGTACTGTTTAATTTTTACAGGTCGGATACCCTTCCTAAGTCCAAAGTCAAAGCACAAATGTCACAGTGTAGATTGTAAATTCTTGTTAAGAACTAATTTTGCATTAACAACTGGCACAGTTATGAAGACAGAAGGACAGTACTTGGCATACTTTGTGAATAAACATTACAATGCCATGTGCTTAACTCTATAAATGAAATAAGTCACTATATTTGAAACTGTCATAACTGCGACAAACAATACAACATCACATGCAATCAGTGCAATGTGCATTAGGAAATACCTGCAGCCACGAATGCCTGCAATGAGATTTTAAATGTTAAGTTCACTCAAACAGAGTTGTAAACAGGTAGTCTGCCATCATTAAAAGATCTGAATCCACAAAGGGTCAATACTGAGTATATATGCACTATGCAAGAAAGCTGCATTATAGAAACAGGACCAAGAGTGGCACTAGTATCAGTAGAAAATTCAATATGTACAGAATCACATCGATTACGGCAGATGACAGACAACACGCATTTTACTAATGCCAGGATAATATAGCATCTTCACAACAAATACTAAATATTTCATATGGAAATTGCTGCACAGAAAACAAAAACACTCCAGTAATAGACTTCAGTATATATATACTGGATACAGGTAAAAATGACTGCCAAGGGGAAGACAAATGTATTAAGTAAATGGTCATTAAAATGATGCATGTCTTTGAAGGATATGAAGACAATTTCAGGAAAATTCACACCTACAGGCTACAGCAATAATAATCAGGAAACACAGAACAGAAAATATCAATCTGCTATGTCTGCATCATTTACACTTAGACTATCATTAATTCAGTACTAGTTTCAACTGCTTTTTCAGTCATTCCATATTAGGCTGTGAACTTTTTCAGAGCTGTTGGAGCCGGACTGTCGCCCAACATCATCAGATCACTGAACGGTTAAAACATAAACTCAATACTTTAAAATATCTTTCACAGTCCAGTTGTCACATAAACAACGAGCAATTATAAGCACTCGCACTCTACTCAGAAACTTACGAAGGGCCATCGAAAAAAGTCGACACAGAAGTGGTTACTAAGAAGAACTGACAATTGTTAAGCATGTGACAGGCCTAACAGGTTACTGACAACTCTGAAATAGCTAATTATTTACAGCTGCTCACAAGCTCTAAAGCCGGACATAAAAGTTACACGTTAACAAGACAATAACATCTACATCAGGGGTCTCAAACACGAAGCTATTATCTGCAGCTGGCTGCTTGGAAAATTTTATAAGCAAAAATTAATCAACAAACTGGTAGAAAGTTCTGAACTACCGGTACCTTCTTAAAACAACTAGCGAATGAGTATGTAAACTCAAAAAATAGTTATGTCAAGTAAGAGCTGTAGTAACTTGATGTTTAAAATAACTGATTCGTTTTATACTGTAGAACAAATAAGGTGGCGTTTGTTCCAATAAGGACCTCATGCGCAGTCGAGTTTGAAACCCCTGAGGTACATCGAAATTCACACAACGAGCAAAGTACACAAACATAATTTGGTCCAGCCAATAATAACTACTGACTACAATAGCATGTAGAAATCTGTTAACATTGAAGTAACATCTCTTGTCACTCGTTATGCAGCAAACACATATCACCAACAGTGCATCGTTAACAATCACCAGAAATCGGAAAAATAAAAACCAAGCCATCAGCATGAAACTACCGAATGAAGCGGCAAAATGGAAAAATGGCACTTTCACTACAAGCAGCCAAATACAACACAAGGAAATTTTTCCAAGAATTTTCCAAGAACAGTTGTGTTCTAATACTTCTAACTTATTCACAAAATATCAACACTGTACTGCATGTACTAATTCCATTCAAAATAACACGAATTCTCACAAAATTACTACAAATGAATTGGTTAATCCACGTTCAAGTACACACGCTGTCAATAAAGTACCACAGTGGGATGTCAAAATGCTAAACTATCACTTGTCCACATCTAGTCACAAACAAAGCATCAACTACTACTAGTACTACCACTGTATAAACAGTGCGACTAGTAGGCCTATGTGGCATTTGTTTTGATTCTGCCTAGCAGTGGCGCCATGTTGTGGCAGACAAGCTTGCGACATACATAGTTGACGTCACTGTGATGTATCAACTAACTGTTGTGCTGTAAATTGTCAAAATAGGAGCAAGAATCGTCAGTGCAAGTTTTCGGGTCTGCACTGTGAACATAAACAACTAACAACTGCAAATCAGCCTGGCCGTCACTAGGGGGCCACCAAGAAGTGCGTAAAATGGAGGAAATAGCACGTAATCATACTAGTCTCACAATGTCATTACTATTACTTTCCATTTTTGTTTAGTCGGACATTAGCAGAATTAGGAACTGGTAGAGTTTGACTTCCATATACAGGTTGAAAGCTCTACCTGTCATCCAACTGACAGTGTAAAAGCATGGAAACAGATTATTGCGAGTTGTAAAAGTAATTACTCCACTATTTTGTGCTTTATTTCTTTGATTATGCTACTACTTTTACTCAGCTTACTGCAATCAAATTCAACACCTTAACTAGTATTTTGACACTTCAGTGTTTATCACAAGTACAGTCATTTCAACTGTAACGTAATCTAACAGTGATAAAACCACCAACGTTCCTGCAAAAAACCTGCATAGCTGTATTTTTGAAGATCCGCATCAGCTTCGGAACACTAATCTACTCAAAATCGTTTGTAAATGCTCTCCAGTTCATTGGACTTGATGCTTGGGTCAATGGGAACTGTTTAGAGCCATTGCAGAAAAGAAGGTCCTATACTGTACCAAAGTATTTGGGTCGGAGGAGATTCCGGTTTCTAGTCAGTTAGCTCTAAGGTGACTTAGTCACAAATTGAGCACTGAGCAGTGTCCAGCAATTAATTTCCACCAGGCCCAGAAATTAGTGCAAAACAATACATCATATTCGGTTTACTTAATAACCAATTACTCTGCATACACAATGTATTTTTCAAACTACCACTAATAGTAAAGATAATAATAGTAAAAATCTTTCAAATACATATAGTGCACATGTCCCACGAATGTATACGACTAAACCAATGTCACATTACAATATCAATCTATCCTATTAGTACTAAATTTTTCAACAACTTCATCAAAGCAAACTCAACTAAGAATCAAACACTTTCAGTTCCTGACAATTAGTCAGCTGAAATGCAACCAACAACAACAACAACAACGGTAAACACATTACAATCACATTAACACACTAACAACAGTAACACTAAACGGTCGACAATGCCCATCAGGCTTATCGGCAATCTCTTCAACATTGTCAAAAAAATAACTGCCGACAAAAAAGTTCCGACAATTTGCTCTGCTCTATAACCCCAGCAGACATTTCATAATCTAAATAAATGCTAGTAGCCACATGAGACATATCTGTTGCCATGACTGTTAACCAGCAACTCTGGATGCCGTAGATAGCTTTATCGTTAGGGATCACAGTTTTCTGCGGCAAATTTTTCCAAATTCCGCAGGCCAGTTTGCCAAATTTCGCGGCTCACCGCTGCAAATTTTCCGCACATAGTAATTAATCTTCTACAGCCCCTGAACCTGGCCAAATATATATTATTTACCACAACTGACAGATACAGTCTGTCTGCCAAATAAACTGGCAATATTTCAGATAAATTCAGGTCAATATCCCGTTGGAGCCCGAGTAGCAATTGCGTATTTCACGGTGCAGTCATGTCTACATACAGTAATTACTAACTAATTATCTATGGCCGCCTGAAACCGACCAAAATATGGCATATTTGTAGCGTCAGTACTAAATTCGGCAAAAAGATAGAAATTCCGCGGAAACGGGCAAATGGCTCGGCTCAAAATTCCGTGTTCCGCGGAAAACTGTGGTCCCTATTTATCGTCCTCCAACTACAGAAAACTATGCAAGTATATATGTACTGCAGAAAAAAACAACCTGCACACCTTAATACTTACATGACTCGTACACCTGCCACAATGTGAAACAAACGACAATAATGTGACAGAAAGTAGCCAGATGCAGGTTAATAGAGAGAGAGGACAACTAGTGAAGATTCGGTGGAATGGTGTCAAGGAACGTTTGTATTTGTCCCAAAGTGTTGCACAAGTAACAAATGGAGTGTGAAAACCACTTGGACAACCGGCTAACTCGAGATCACCAAATGATGTTTGTACGTGATACATGGGTGTTATCCCCATAGGCCACCCTAAGGGTGACACGTGACACACTCAAGAACTCTTGTACCAGAAACTTGAGCATGTTTCTTGCTTCAACGATACCCAGCTTCACCTGGCAATGCGTGCTGACAACACAGCTTCCAGTCTGTCCATTCTTGCTGCCTGTACTGCCGACGTCAAACTCTGGTGGTTCATGCAGAATGGACTCCAACTTAATCCAGACAAATCAGAGGCACTCATTATGGGAACAGCCAACCAGCTACGGGGAGCATCCTCCCTGTCGTCGGTGAAGGTTGCTGGCGTCAATCTGCCTGTAGCTGAAGACATGAAGGTACTTGGAGTCGTTCCGCCAGCCCCTCTGAAGCTACGGCACTATGGCGCTCTACAAATCTATTATTATTATTATTATTATTATTATTATTATTATTATTATTATTACTACTACTACTTGATGCAAGTTCTTTCAAGTTTCTTGTATCAGAAACTTGCACAATGCAAATGCAATGGCTGACAATAACTATGACAGATGACACCAGCCAAAAACACAGCCAAACAATCAAACCTCACAATTTTGATCATGAGTATGCAAGCTTCTTGTCAGCACTACATTCTGTTTGGTGCAAGTCACCTATACAAGTAAGTGGTCTAACTATTGCCTGCGTCATCTGTTGCCAAGTGAACGAGACACTGGACATGACCTTAGATGCACAGGATATTCTTATCAGTTGGTTTGTTATAATTTTAGCTCTACTAGGCGTTGTTTTGTTATTCATATGTTGTGTGATTCACTGTAAGTATCTGCATTAGTCAGATGCAAATAAACTCACTTACTTACTTACTTACTTAGAACAACTTGTGCAAGAAAGCATGAAAGATGCTCAAGAAATCTTGCACAAGTTTCTGGTACACGATTCTTGAACATGTGTCACCCCTATGATAGTGACAAATCATGCCATTTGACTGGAATGAACCAACTCGACTGTCATTATTTAAAACATGGAATCGACGTCGTCATTGGCGACTGTATCATTAAGCAGAGCTCGTTTTGTCAACGCATCCTGTAGCATGACAAAGACTTGCATCTGTTGTTCCGGCTTCAGAGCCAGAATCTGCTGCACCATCTTCTGTGGACTCACCGCCCTAAACACCACAGGATAACTGCAGTTCATCAGTGTAATGCCCTTCAGGTCCGGTTCCGCGCATGGAGGGCACTAAACTCCCTCTACTTACTTACTTACTTACTCCCACTTCTACGAGGGGCGTTCAAAAAGTTTTGCAACTCAATATGATGCACAAATGACACAAGCAAAATTTTTATGTTATTATTCAACATAATCACCCTTAACACCAATGCATATGTTACATTT
>Ga0209681_1000366_pt1 | contig 11623 bp, 13 predicted proteins | sample WorMetLIZISLAND2_3_FD_187416 | JGI IMG/M metagenome (GOLD analysis project Ga0209681, IMG submission 187416) | Marine gutless worms symbiont microbial communities from Max Planck institute for Marine Microbiology, Germany - Olavius clavatus LIZARD... ... | reverse complement strand
ACCGTGAATCGAGCAAAAATTGAGCCAATTGGTGAAATCGATTTCGCCAGTTAGTCCAATTTCCGCTTGAGCGCATTGATCGAATGATCGGATGTTGATTTTGAACGCATCGCGCGGCCATCTTTGCGATAGCACGGCATCTTGTTCTCTATCCCAACTACCCGTGTCCTGTCACTCCTATCGACTTAGCACTAAATTTCGATGAAGCTCAACGCGCACAAAAGGAATGCGTTTTCATACAAACTCAAAACTTACTTTAAACAGTGCATTTTATAATCATATCATCTGTTAGCTATACTACTTTGTACGGCGACTCTGACTGATCTACGGAAAGGGAGGGGGCGCCATACAACGGCGTAGCGCGGGTTATCGGCGCCCGGGGCGGACTTCAATTTGGCCTCCCACAAAAGTCGTGAGATGCCTGATGCCCCCTTATCACCCGCATTTTTGCCGCTATCACCCCTATTTTGTCGATGTTATTACCCCCATTTTGTCGCCCCTCTAGTTTGTCGCCCAGGGCGGTCAGCCCCTCCCTCTCTACTCCACTGGGCGCTATAACAAATGCAGATAATGATGTGATATGATGATATGAAAAACATACTGCACACGGTCGAGGTTCATGACGTTGTGTCGATCAGCATGCCGTTACAGCACTCCAGCCTTGAACCAACTAGGCCTATTGACGTAGACTACGTGTAGGCATAGGCGTACGAGCCAGGGGCTGGGGCTCCCAGACTCGGGCAAAACCATTTTTTCGGGAGCCAGCTGCCAAAAGTGAAAAAAATTGTTTTGTATTTATTGCACGAAGAAAACGGAATTCATTCTGTTTGGCGAGATAAAGTCCCCAAAAATTCGGGATTTTTACTAATAATAACTGGGTGGGGTGTGTCGGGCAAAGTAATTTTGCTAGTTAGCATAGCAGTTTTTGGGCGCTGTCAAAAAAATTCTCGGGCAAAGATGCTCAGCCCCCCCCCCTAGAAAAAATTGGCCCGTACGACTATGGCGATTGTCGTCAAGATTCAGGATTACGTACGGCCTACGGTACAGCCGCCATGTTAGGCTATCTGTGACATACGGTAGGCAAGGTACCTCGGACCAGTCTGTGGTTAGAAACATTCGTGGCTGAGTTATTGCCGGTCTCGTTCGCGTAGCAACTACTCTGTCAAGGTGGTGTGTGTGTGGTGGACTAGCCGGCTGTGTGAAGACTGCATGACTGTTTTCACAAGACTGCAGTGAATGACCGCCACAACAGGTGCGTTATGAGCAGAGAATTAAAGCCTTCTTTATTTGCACTTGTTTCTTTACTGTATTTTAAAATAATTGTTGTTATTCGGATATTCCGCTATCCAGCCGCAAGTGTGCAATAAACTCAGTATATGCCTACGCACGTGTTCTTTCTGCAGTGCTATAGGCCCTACTGGCATTAATTGCACAACACAAGGTCTTTATGACCTGGCAGTAGGCCTATATAGACGTAATCGATTTACGAATATTGCGATGCCGAACCCTGCAGCATTTAATAATTTAACCACATCAACAGTCATGCCAATGTCTCCTATTGGATACTTTTATATTTGTTCTGAAAATTGTGCACATCTGCAGCGTGCGTTCTGTCGTTCGATAGCGTCACTGATTAATGAACTAGGTGACATTTCTTCTATGGGCCGCGTGAACGTAAACGAGTCCTTAATATGGAGCACATTTGGGTGTATCGTATGACGTAATGACTCAACGTCGTAACGTAAATCCTTCTGTGACGGCGTGACTGCCAGAGTGGTCGATGTGGTCCAGTTCGCTGAACCGTTCTCAGTAGGCTACGAATTGGCACTAAGTATGGGCTGTGTCTTGGCTTCAGTTGTAACGTAACTTGTTTCGGCACGCAGCCGTGCTTCTGTATGCCTTCCCAGTTCCATAGGATAGCAGTGACCTTGGCTGGCTCTGCATCAGATAAAACAGTATAGCGATCCACCGTCGGTGTACAGCGTTGATCAAGCAACCTGGGAGTCAGCGCTCAAGATCGCTCGCTGTGGACATGCTCGTTGGTAACAGTGTGTTCATCCCGCGTTGAACGTCAGCGCAACTCTGAGTTGCAACTGAAGAGAGAGACGGTAGTAGCCAGTGAACATGACCAGCAGCTGTTTACAATTCGAAGTGGCACACTGACCGGCAATGACACCAGGTGGCGCAGCGCAAGTAGCGGCTGCCCATTGCCCGAATAAACGGACTTTGCCTCGTCAAAAGTAAGACTGATCGATCGATTGATTGATTGATTGATTAACAGACTGTTCGTGGATGATGTAATGTAGAGTTCAAGTCTTCGCCTTGAGTTATGACGTACTGCTACTACCGCGCCGTTGTCGTTATCTGTGGCGTCATCGTCATCATCCTGTATACATGCTGTCGGGACCATGATGATTTACATGTACTTTGGCACTATAGTCAGCCGCGCTGCCGGTTTTCCGCCCAGTTATCTGTGTTCGTAGCTTCTGGACTTCATCCTGATAGAAACAAGACCGCAGCCTCACAGCTTGTACCGACAGCGACGCTGGAAGTGACGTTGAACGGTCCAGCAACGGTCTTCTATGTCTGGTGCGGCTCCAGCCCTCGACCGTTCGAGTTTCGCAATTATCTGAGCGTTCGGTCTGCTGTGCGCGTTCTGCGGCCAGATAACGTGTGGTTCTACTACGAGTCAGAACCGCGGATCGACAAGAAGCTGTACAACACTTGGTGGCAGGAGCTGATCGACGATGTTCCATTCTTCCACCGTCAAAGTCTGAAGGACGTCGGCGGCCAGCTGCCAGGGACCGCGTGCCACGGCCCTGGTCGTCCTTCGGTCGACTTCGTCTACGCGCTGGTGTCATCTCGCCGCGCGGTGGAACATTCGTCGACGAGTCGACGGTGCTCGTCGCTCGTCCACCTGACGACGGAGTCACAGTGGCGTTAGACACCAGGAACAAGTCAGACGTTCGACTACGGTTACTGAAGGCGGATCGCGGGGCGTCGTGTATCGTGGCGTTCTTCAACGGTAGTCTGAAACGGTCACAGCCTGCAGTCCGGGTGTTCAAGTGTTCGTCCTACTTCGATGTGACCGATGCCAACTCGACCCTCTGCATCCACGTTGCTCAGCCGCTGTACCCGAAGGACATCTGGACGCTAGACAGCGACGTTGGCCGGATACTGCGGTACGAATTCTACGGTCGGCGGGACATCATCAAACCGATACCATCTTTCGATCGGCTCGCGCCCAACATCGGTCACGTGGTCTGGGTAGGAGGCGGCCAGATGGACTTCCAGTTTTTCGTCAGCGTGTTGAGTCTGCTGCACGTTGCCAAAGTTGATGTGGTTTACGTGTATGGCGATAAACCACTGACTGGAAGATACTGGAACTTGCTCATCGATACCGGCCAGAACATACAGTTTGTTCTTCGCGAAAATGCCGGAGAGGTACGGTGCGGATTAATACATAGGCGTACGAGCCATTTTTTTTCTAGGGGGGGCTGAGCAATCTTTGCCCAAAAATATTTCGGCAGCGCCCGAAAAAAAACACATGCTAACCTGCAAAATTGCTTTGCCTGACTCACCCTATCCAGTAGTTATTGGGTAAAATCCCGGATTTTGGGCACTTTATCTTGCTTCGGAATGAATTCTTTTTTTCTATTAATAAATACCAAAAAATATTTTTTTTCATTTTTGACTGCTGGCTTCTGCCTGAAAAATTTAGCTTTTGCCCGAAAAATACTGGCTATGTCCGACTTTGGGGGAGTCTGCACCCCCAACCCTTGGCTCGTACGCCTATGGCTTAATACAGCCGTTGTATAGGCCATAGCCTATACGTTTTTCGTCGTCGTCGCCGATAAATCTTGTAGGCTTTTATTCTTAGAAGAAGCCGCCCCAACAAGAACAACAACAAGAAGAACAAGATGAGTAGCGACACGATATAGGTTCCTGATCTAAAAATTGTGCAAGTGCCACTGAACAGACAGACCGGTGGGCGTTGGCACTTGGCAGCCTGGCATAGTGGTTAGCGTATTGCATGGTCGTGACCAGCAAGTTGGTCCACATTGTCCACATGAACATGGTTACTACTTGGGTGGTTGACAGTTCAACACTAACCTATCTGATCTCAAGTTCTGAGTTCCATGGCGAACTATATACACTTTAAGTTTTACATCAATTTACAAAACCTGGTTGATGTAATGATGTCGTTCTTATCGACGACCAACTGTTAACAAACATCTGGCAATAGTTTAACCAACAAAACTGCAGCTACATTTTCTTAACACCAAATCGTCGCTTTGAAGCCATTTAATGTGATGATGCTGCGCCAATTGTCTGTAAAAGTAAAAGTAAAACTTGTCACACTGATAATGATGTAAGGAGACTCACCACTTTAAGTCTCTCTTGTCTATAGTTGTCTGCCCTGCAGTGGTTCTTGTTTTTTCTAACTCTTAGTTTTCACTAGTTTTCTTTGTTAGTTTCTTTTGCTTCGTCATCTCACTTTGTCATCTCACAGTCCGGTTTTTCATTTTGTCCCTACTGTTTCTCAGTCTACCAGTCATCCACCTCGCTTTTCTTTCTTTCTTTAACGTGCTTTTATAGTGTTGAAATTAAATGTTATTGAACCACTCTTTTCGTTTAACATGAATGAATACGCTGTGCAGTTTAACATTCGATTTTCCCAAGGTAGTGCGGCAACATATTTCAGGTGCGTTGGTAAATCTTATACCGTCTTTATCTCATTTCATCTGAGAATGCGACAGTAAAAGAATTATTAACATTCGTCCACATTTGCGAGAGTTATGAGGCATAATAATTCGTGTCCGGGTTTTTGAGACACAGTGTAGTTTCTCACTTACGTTCGATTAAACTGGCAGCTTTCTGTCAGTTTTCAAGCGCACGTTAAATCATCCTATTCGTGTCGTACCGTATCGTACCGTGTTTGTGGTATAGGTATTCGGGCAGAGTGTGAAAGTGCTGTCGCATATCAGTGACGTATGGAGAGCGGACATTCTGTTCAAGTACGGCGGCGTCTACGCCGATACGGATGCCGTCTTCGTGCGACCTCTCAGCAAAGATTTGCGCGCTTACGACGTCGTGCTTTCCTATGATTACCCGGGCTGGGTTCGGCCTTTTCCAGACGTTATCAACTGCGGAATTGCAGTCTCCAAACCGGCAGCACGATTCTGGGAACTCCAGCTGGTCTTGTATTCTCAGTGCTCCTTGTTTCGTAGCAAATTCAAATTTAGCGTTGACTTATAGGCCTTTATTATTGTAACCTTTGTATGATTTAAAATGTTTTTATATTAAAAATGAATGTATTTTATGTACGATGTTGTGCCACTGATTGTTGCTTTTTCTTACTTCAAAATAATCCCCGCTGGGGGAGGTTGCAGCGCTCCCGCAGACCATTTAGCTTGCTACCTCTTTCCCGCTTTGGGCCTTCATCCTCGAATTTCACGATTAACCCCTTGACAAATTTCTGGTACGTCCATGGGTTCCGTGAGCAATCAAAATTGCTGCAAAGGGTTCCGCTTCAAAGAAAAGGTTGAACAAGAAAGCTGTGCTATCGCAAAGACGACCGCGCGATGCGCTGTATATATCGTTGCCCTGAAAATTTTCGAGAGTCCCTGAGTACGCCCGTGGCTACTTTCTTTTCCCGATATTTTTAATGGACTTTTCCCAGCTTAGAATTTTACGTCCTCCAAACGTTCCAAGAACGTTGCCGTAATGTTGCGAGAACGTTTCCCGTGAACGTTCATAGAACGTATACATTTGTAGACGCCGCTAAACGTTCTCTAAACGTTCGCCGATAATGTTCACAGAACGTACGACGTTTTGTGAACGTTATCGGCGAACGTTTAGAGAGCGTTCTCTGCGCTAGCATCGTGCGGTAAAAACGCTGCTCTAGTAGCTCTACTCACTCATTCACATATTGGCGTGTTGATTACAGAAGTCGATGAAATGGTTTCGCGACGACGATTGGTCATGGAACGGTCTACGACAACCATACCGCGTACTGGAGAGGCATCCGGACCTCGCTTTAATTGATCCTCATCTCCAAGTGATCTGCCACAGGGGACGCTGTCATCCGACCTGGTGGACGAACTATCATGACGTAAATGTTAGCCACCTTGCGCCGCCACAGGGGCAGCGACCTCTGGACTGGCGGAACGACAGTTTCGCGATCCACTTCATCAATCCGCATCCGTTCCGAAACCCCCACGAGTTGCTGAAAGGCAAGGGCATGTACGCGGAGATAGGCAGAATGGTTCTTGAAGCGGCGGATATGGTTAAGTACTTTCAGTAGATCATTTCTCACCCCTGTGAGTGCTGGAACACACATTAAGATATAATAGGCTATGACACGACGATGGACGTCCTCTTGTCAATGGACGTATAGTTCGAAGAACTTGGTTGCAGAGATGTACATGGGTCCAAATTTCTTGACCCGACCCGACCATCATTACTAAATTTCAAACTTTATATCACTGCACAGAGTCAGAAGAACCCTACTGATTATGTGCAAGGTTGAAGTAAGAAATTTTGTAATCCTAAAAAATTAAATAAAAAGGAAAGGCAAAAGAAGGTACAAAAAGTCATGCAATTTCACATATTTGTAGAGACTAGAAAAGCCCCCCAATGAACCGATTCTAGCCAAATTCTGCACGACGAAAGATAGGCCTATAGCGGACGTAATCTCATGCATGTAAGTGAGCTTATTTGCATCTGACTAACGCAAATGCAAAACAACCCTAGTAGGCCCCTAGAGCTAAAATTATAGCAAACCAACTGATAAAATATAGAATGTCCTGTACGCCTAAGATCATGTCCAGTGTCACGTTCACTCGGTAGCAAACGACGCACCACTTAAGCCCTGTCCACACTTGCGACTATAGTCGCACAGTCGCACTTGCGACTATAGCCTAGTCGCCGATTTCAGCGACTATAGTCGCCGGAAACGAACGAAACGTACTACGCGCTTAGTACGCGTATTTTATTTTTTTGAAACGTACCTGTACATATCATGCGCACATTTTAGGCCTATTTAGCGTACGCGTGTGGATCGAGCTACGGAGCCTCTTCCCCTCGCCGTTTGTATGTGTTAAATTGGGTGGCCAGCTTAGTTGACCTTCGGGTTTTCTGGCCACCTGGCTCAGTGTTAGTATTATTGTTCTATTGTTCTAGTGTGCTATTGTTAATTGTTTGAGCCAAATATATATCTTGTTCTTCATCTTCTTCTTCTTGGGTACTTATAAGCGTTCTACCTACGGCGTCAGAAGCGGAGCTGAAAGTATCGCAGAATGGCGAATTCGATACTCAGTCGATTCAGTAATCGTGCGAAATCGCGCAGCACTAAATAGTCTCTGACGTGACGCATTGCATTGCGGTCAACTTTCAGTACGCGAATGTGTCGAACTTGAGCCAGTGCGTCGAGGTCGACTCTGCCGCCAGCCGCGTGGATTGCTCGTCGAAGGACACAGAAGATACAGCTAACACACTCTTCCATTTCCATTTGTGACACTAATAGTAGTCGTAGTGGTAGCTTAGTGGTAGTGGTTGTGGTACTGGTAAAATGGTACTGGTAGTGGTGGTAATGGTAGTGGTGCTGGTAGTAGTAGTGGTACCGGTACTGGTATTGGTACTGGTAATGACAGCGGTGGTGGTAATGGTAACAAAAAACTGCAGGTATTGGTGGGGCTGGTGGTAGTGGTACCAGTACTGGTGGTAGGCTAATAGTGGTGAATATGGTAGTGAATGGTACTGGTGTTAGTGGTAGTGATAGTGGTAATTACCGACTGAGACGGTAGCCGCGTGTATTGCTCGTCGAATTGCACACAGAAGCCAATAGAGTCCTGTGTCGTCACTGTCTTCCAGTAGTCTTAACTCGGTCTCGAATGAGACGTTCTCGTCCATGGCCTGTCTCTCTCCGAGTGCCGCTTCCTCCAGGAAGACCGCGACGCGAGACAGACGCTCGAATGCCTCGTGTAGAGTGCTGTCCAACTGCAGCTAGAACATCAAGAAAATAAGTAAGTAAGTAAGTAAGTAAGTCACCCAGCACTCAGTGCAGCGACGTCGTGAATTTAGAAAGTCGATCGCAGTTTTGCGATTGTATGTTGTCCGTCCGTCCGTCCCTCTGTCTTTCTGTCTGTCTGTCCGTCTGTGACGTTGGTGGATCAGGATCACATAGGTTGGAAATCTTGGAAACTAATTTCACGGACAATTAGCCCAACATATCGCTCTTCGTAGCCCAAAGACCATCTACCTACTCCCAGGGGAATATGGGGAAATTTGGGGGAGAATGGAGGTGGAGTGGGAAAAAGTGACGTGCTGGAGCACAAAAGCGGCAATATCTCTGAAACGCGTAAAGATAGAGGAAAAGTTACTATGGAGGGCCTATAGGAAGTCACAAACGCTCTTTCGAACGGTACCATCCCCGACTACTTGTGACCAGAAACCGGAACATGGGGTGAGGGTGGGCCTTAATCGACTCCCCTGCGGGCTGCTGTTGCAGATGTAAAAGGGTAAAAATAGACTTTGATGAAGCTGTATTAGGCCTACCGGAATTACTCTGTACAGTCTGTGTATCTTGGTTTGTATGAGGCTGGTGGTAGATGGCATTCCCTCCAGACGAAACCTCATTCTTTCCAGCTTGCCCGCCATGGATTCGTCACGAAATCGAAACCGAACCTAAACAGTAAAAAACACAACAGAAAATAATTTGTGTCGGTTAATCTCAAGAAAGCAAACAGAAGAATGGTTAAAGAAAAGCCTAAGAATTTGCGTATGTATCACTGTAGGCCTATCTCTGTATTACTTTTTATTACTTTTTATATGTAGGCCTATGTATTTTTATATGCTGCTAAATGGATGGATGGATGGATGGATAATAGGTAGCCCTAAGCCATTTTACGTTCGAGAAAATTTTCGTTCAGCTTTTAGGTATTCCTCAGAGTTAATGCAAATTACTATTGTGCTCTGTAAATTGGAGTGGTAGGCCTATGCACAGTTTCACTACTATAATATAAACTCGACAACTACGGTTTTCTGGAAGTCGATAAAAGACGCAGTAAAGGCGTCGCCGGACGTAACCAACGTGAGTATGATTTGCCTTCGTCCGAAAATTTACTGTGTTTGGCCTTGGTTTCCACTCATCTTACACACGAGGGTTCCAAATATAGCTGTCTCAATGCTGTCGCCGACGCAGCTGGTGAAGTGATAGCGTTACAGTACTCCAGTCAGTTAATGGCGAGTCTCTATACGCATCTCATCGCCGCCCACGCTCGACCTAGTTAAAATCCTCCCCGCCTCTCTCATCACAGTGTTATTTTCGAAAACGAAATTATTCGCCTTTTGGTGTGATGTGCCGTATAAAACGTACCACTTTATGTTGGACCATAACTCCCACGTTTCTTGGTGGATTTCTAAATTTCTTGTGTCAATGGAAAGAGAAATGAATGCTCTACAGGTGAGCTACAAAATTTACAACTTTATCTTAACTGTGTCTCCACACTACCTGATAAAATCTTTTCTAAACAGTAAACACATAAAACGGACACATTTTGAAGTCAAGTGTCACGCCCATGTAGCCTATATTTTATTACTCAGCAGGAGGAAGAATGAGTATACGAGCTAAGTGAGCTGTTTTAACAGTCTTTAGTCTTCTGGCAGAAAATCTTGATTTTTGAATTTTTGATCAAAACAATAATTTTATCTTCAAAGCTCACAATATAACATTGCAACTTAAGTAAACTTTCACAACTTGCGATACTACGCACTTCTAACGTCAACAACCGATTAAGGAACAGAAAATAAGCATATTGTAGAGTATTCAATTTTCATTCCTGTTTCAATTGGTACAAGAAGTGTTAAAATTCGTCAAGAAAGACGGACGTTATAACCCAAAATAAAGTGGCACTTTTTATGACCCACGGTGTAGAACTATAATGATATTCTACGACTTAAGAACTACAGATGCTCCTCAACCGAACAAAAACTAAAACAAAAATTAAACGTCTAACGAAAATATCATTGAACGTCGAAGTGTATTCGTATCGAAGTGTAACGTGTAGGCTACGAATGTACTATAGATCGGGAACTGATGGGCGCTGCTGCATGAGCGCCGGCAGAATTTTTGACCTTTTTCAGAAGACTTTATTCTCAAGAACGACAACTGAATGATGGCAGTAAAATGATGTTTGCGACTAGAATAGGATCAAGAACTAGAACGAAAAACAATTTTCAAAATAAAATAGCACTGACTCCTCCTATAACCACGGCCGTAGTCATGCAGTTTTCAATGACTATCGCTGCGTGGGCAAACTGCTCGACTCGAGTTTTGCTCACAAACAAATTAGGGGCGGATGGACCAAAAAGCACAGCTGGAAAACAGCTAGGTTTTGTGCTAAAAGTTTTTAGGTTTTTAGGTTTCAGTGTACAAAGAAGACCGAACACAAAATTACGACTCAGGAAGAACATCTCATACATGGCATACACCATTCTCCCTGTCACATCGTTTTCTGTAAATTATAGCAAAACTTACAAATCACGATTAAAATATGAAATTAAATATGTTCTGTATAAATTGCACAAAAATTTAAAAACCTCAAAACCCAAATTTGGATTTTTGAGGTTTTTAGTTTAAAAACTTATAAACCTGGGTTTTAACGAACGAATTTTTCAGCCCTGCCAAAAGTAGCCCTTCAAGTTGCACTCGTAATCACAGCAAATGAAAGTCTATATTCACACAAAACACTTTGATCGTTTTATGTGTTTTCATTTACCTGTATCTCTTTCAGCCATCCGACTACCGTCTTTCAATAAACTTGAGTTGAGTTTGAAGTAAAAATGCAAGGTTTTATGAAGTTTTACTGCGAACAAGAAGTGTTAAAATTCGTCAAGAAAGACGGACGTTATAACCCAAAATAAAGTGGCACTTTTTATGACCCACGGTGTAGAACGGCCAGAAATCGGGGCTTAATCGACCCACTGGGGAGCTGAAAATGTAAAACGCATAGGGGTGGGCTGAAAATTTAGCAAGGCGGTTCAACCTCCCAACCCTCATCAGCTCACACCCTCGTCACCTCCATTTTAAATAAAACATAATATCGTAGATCCGCCAGTGATCAGTGATCACGTACGTAAAGTTGCTTGACTATTTCAACTCTCTTTCTGAGCTTGTTCGTCTTCTCAGTGAGCACCTTCAGTGTGCCGTTCCAATCAATCGACTCATTCCGCCTCGTTTTCATCTCAACTTCTTCAGACGGGACCGACAGTGTGATGACGTCATTGTCGACCACTTCCGCTGCCGTGCTGCCGGCGCATGGGTACAACCAGCGCTCTGATCGCGTGACCTTCACCCCGTCGCTCAAGGTCAAGGTCGTAATGACGTGACATGACGTCACCAGCAGCAGGACAACGCACAGATTGGCCGCTGAAATTATCACAAGAATAATCAATCAATCAATCAATCAATCAATCAATCAATCAATCAATCAATCATTTCAGTGAAGGCAACTTTTTCGTCCGTAAAAGAAAAAAATGACCGATAGAAAATCTGAAAGGATAACCACAGTTGTTGCTGTGAAAGCCGATCGTACTGTGTACCGCGTAGGGTATATTATTA
>Ga0209681_1000365_pt1 | contig 11646 bp, 7 predicted proteins | sample WorMetLIZISLAND2_3_FD_187416 | JGI IMG/M metagenome (GOLD analysis project Ga0209681, IMG submission 187416) | Marine gutless worms symbiont microbial communities from Max Planck institute for Marine Microbiology, Germany - Olavius clavatus LIZARD... ... | reverse complement strand
GCCTGTGAGTTTATTTTCTGGTTCAGTTTGGCTTGCATTCATTGCGCCATGAAGACTGAATGTTAATGGTTTAGGATTTTTGTGCTATAAAAATTGACTGCCAAATACATTTATCACATGATATTGCTAGAAATAATAGACATTGACTACGTATTTAAAATGGAATCCATTTGCTACCTGGTACCTGCAAACTGTTTATGATATATCAGTCCGTCGACATTCCTTCGGTGCTTTGATGTTGTTCGGGTGAAAGGAATGGCAGCTGGCCTGTAGAAATCCTGCTGAAACTATCGTCCAGTGTTCTGCCTTGTATGCCGGCCTAAATGAGTAACTTCAGAGAAGAATGAAGAATTCTAGTCAAACAAAAGCTCAAAGTTACAATAGTAGTAGTACAGTGTAGTAGTAACAGTAGTAGTCACATAGTAGTATCAGTATCACATTTTGAGAAGTTCTGTGGAACTCCCCAGTCTGGTGGTTCTTAGGGTTTCCTAATGTATACTGATCATGGACAATAAGCTGCTTACACAGCTGTCGATAGTGGTAACACTTAATAGATGTGTCCAGTCAGTTGGTGGGCCTATGGACTGTGTTGCTAGTTGACACTGCTGTTTGGGGGACAGGAAAGTCATCCAGCCTGTAAAAATGTCTGTTTCTTAACCCCTTAGGATATTGTCACAGCGATTAGTTAATAGGTGGAGGTACAGCCTGAAGTACCCTGTGAGAATAGTGTCTCACGAGGATGATTAGGATAAGGATGACTGGAGATTGAGAATCAAGGGGCAACTGGCTAACCAAGGTTGACCTGTTACAGTGGTGTATATGTGCATTTGTCTTTAGTTGAGCGACCGACAGACAGCAACACACAAGTGCGTCGTACGTGGGGTCCAAATTCTCTGCAAAAGAGAGACAAAATCCAACATCGTCAGCTGTCGTCACCGACTACAAACGGTTGGGTTCGATGGAGTCGCAGTGCACCTAATCTTCCAAAGACGTTGTCTTTTATGGGAGACCATTCCCTTATCAAAGCATTTACCGACTTAGGTTCGTTTTTTTGTGGCAAAAATGTGCCGATTTTGCAGTTATTTACGCTATGTCCTTAATTAGGGCCCACTTTGGTTTTGCCCATATCTTGGTCCTATCATATTGAGTTTTGATAAATTTTTGGTCTAAAATGCTAGTAGATTTTGGCCATTAAATGCATCTCTAATTTTCCCAATTGTCTCATTTTTGCCTATTTTACCACGTTACAGCAAAGAAAGAACGGCCCTTTTTGAGACACTGTATCAGTATATTCGTGTATATTCAGCTTGCTGTCTATGTCACTCTGAACATTTTTTTATTAATAGTAATAAGAATAAAAATATAGTAAAAAAGATAATAATAATAATAATTCATATGGCTTAGCTGTTCAGGCTTTGGAGTCCAAGGGCTGGCTGTTTGTTGCTTAGCTGTAAATGTTTACTTGAGTTAGACTCAAGCCCAGAAGCGCTTTACAACTTGGAAGTGGCAGTTGATTAGGGATGTGACGGAGTTAATCAAAATTCGCATTCGTCGAATGCGAATTTTGATGGAGAAATCCGTACGAATGCGAATTCGAATGCGAATGTTACAAAAATTAAAACACGTGCACACATCATGTCATGTTCTAAAACAATAGAAACATGTCCAAAATCGTTCACATTCATTATCCAGATCTCTAACAATGTGACTGAGAAATCACCAAGCTTAACTGTAGTGTAAATAATGACGTACTGACTGAAAGTTTATACTATTGTGTTAGGTTAGGTTACGTTAAAATTAGTTGCCACGTTTGTTTACATTTGCGGAATGTAAACAAACCGCAAATTCGCATTTGTCAACTAGGCAATTTTAACATTCGTCGAATGTCAAATGCAGTAAAATTGTTCGAAATTCGCCAACATTCGAATTCGAACTTCGTCACATCCCTACAGTTGATTGGCATGAGCTGATGATCCATCAGTGCATTATGTGGGCATCCATTGCCTGCGCTGGCGAACAATTGAATCTGTGTTGCAGTTCATAACACTGCCCCAGTCAGCCAGATAAGGCCTTCACCCCCATATGCCTTGAGCTAATACTTACTGTGCCTACCCAGAGAGCAGTATCCAGGCTGAGTTGACCTGGATAGTTGATAGTTACCAAGATGGTTTACCTGCTCGCCGATGGTCACCAATCCAAGTACTAACTGGGCCTTATGTCGAGTGACTTCGTTGATCAAGACCAATCGTTTTCCTGTAAACCACACCACCAGGACTGGACTGAACCTGGTAAGTCTTGGTGCTGCGATGGCTGTGCCATAAACATTGTCCGGGTAGTTATTGTTGTTATAATTATTACCGTTGCTAGTGTTATTATTATGTGTTGTAATTGCTCTGTAATGATGGTATGTGCTGTTGGACAGATTATGAAGCTGGAGCCTGGCGAAACACTCTCACAGAGCCTCATTCTCGCAGGCAGGCGAATACTTTGGGAAATCTGAGTGAACCAGGAACTCTGAGAAGGTTTCCTGGACATCCACGAACAGAGCGTGCTCTGTACAACATGTCGGCAATGATGGCATCCATTGGAGCCGGATTTGATATACGCATTTCCAACTCCACAGCGTTTCACCCGTCTGTACCTGGTGCCACGGATGAAGGCAGCTCTGCGCTGCTGCACGGTAAACACAACGAGTCATACATCGGCCAGCGACGTGATGCGTACTTTGCCGCCGTGCGTGACTCATTCATTGCACCCGAGAACAGTTTTGATGACTCACCCACGTCCGACGTTCGACCAGCTTTCAACAGCAGTTACCAAGGACTGGGGCACAACCGTGCATCAGTGGATCTGGATTCCCTGTCACCAATTGCCGCTCCTCTGGAGCAGTGTACCGGTTTCCGGAGTGCTGATAGTATTGCGTCGACAACGCAATCAAGCGATGACGTTCTCCTGACAGGTGTTACGACGAATACGCCGTCAGCGACCAGTCGAACCTCGTCTCCATTCCAGTCATCGGCAGGTAATTTAACTGGTGAAACGTCACAGTCGACATCAGTTGACTCGGAGGGCATCGAGTGCCGGCGCTGTCGTTGTCGTCAGAGCTCATCCGGCTCAAGTCCCGCACTTCTTGAAACAATGCCGAGCACGATGTCGCGGACATCGAATCCACGCTCATTGCGGCGGTCGCGTGATTCTCGTCGCCTGCGACACGGACTGCGCTGCAACGACACCGGAGCAGTTACACCAGTCGCGAGCGGACTTCCGCCAGTACGTCCAACAACACTGAACATCGGTGGCAGTACATCCAGTGGTGGCAGCGGCCGCAAGCCTCGCCTCTGCAAAGCCAACCAGTCGGCTAGTTCATCAGTGGAGGACACCCATCAGAGATCGTTTCCATCACCTGGATCCACCCCACCACACATCGATCACCCTCGGCTGGTGTTGGACATCGACCTGGATGGTCTGGTTCCAGCCCCGGATGAAACGTCGTCTCCTCCTCTAGTCTCGTTGTCGGTCGTCTCTCCAACTCCCGTCGTGTCGACTCCGAGGCCCCAACTTTCTGTCGCCCAGTTGCGTCAGATGTACTTCAGTACCCCGCCTCCACCACTTGCCGCGCCATCCACCGAGCGAACAAGAAACTGTCTAGTGACTGGCTACATTCGTATGAATGGCGGAGACGTCACGTCAGTACCAACACAGATCTGATTGCGGTGTTTCAGCATGCCTTCTACTTTGCGTGATATTTCGAGGCCTTGAGATATGGTGCTTTCGGCATCAAGCTTAATTGCACATAGCAAGTCTACGTTATACTTACACAACTCTGCTGTGTAACCACATGCACATCTGAGCAGAACAGCTTTACATTATATTGACTTTAATTCTTCACGAACTGTTTAGTGATTAACTGAGATCCCAAGTCATTGCTACAGTATATAAGAGCTAAGTCATGTGTGTAATGGTATGGCAGTGTTTTTCAACTGAGGTTTCGTGAAACCTAAGGGTTCTGCCAGTGGCATCCAAGGATTCTGCCGGAGCGCCGCTGGTCAGCAAAAATATTTAAGATCTGTCCAAAATTGCCCAGGACGAGTTCACTGGAATATGGACTTTGTGTTTAATGAAAATACTTTGTGATCATTATGATTATGACATTCATGAGTAAATGAATTAGAAGTCATTGCTCATTTGGCTTTATGCAACAATACTGATAAATTCAGTGTACAGTGAGAATTGTTGCAAAAGGTTCGGCTTTGAAGAAAAAGTTGAAAAACACTGCATTATACATTTGATGGTACGTGATCAGTTTGAACGTTGCATAATAACTGACTCGGTGAATTGTGGTTTTGCGTTGATGTCTGTTGTTGTGTGTGGTTTGTGATCTTTGATACTCGGCCAAGAAGGTTAGTGTTACATGTTTTGGCAGAATGTCGTCGGTGTCTGATGCTATTGTGTTTCCGGTGGGGACCAACCTAATTTATGCGGAAAATGCAACATGCCATGAAGCTTTTGGAAAATGTGCCCAAATTTGCAGAAAATTTCAGAAGTAGATTATTCAAACACTGCAGATAGTTTTCTTGAAAAATAATGGAACTTTCAGCACCTATTTCAATATGATGTCAGGGCAGCTAATGAAATGTTTTGTGCATAATTTGTGAGTGTCCTAGTAACATAATTAACTAGCATTATATAGCAAGGACTGGGACACACATGCTGCATTTTTATACGTATTTACTGGATAATCAGTCGATCAAAACATAAATTTATATAGCGCCTCTTAAACAACAGTTCACAGAAGCACCTATTACGTGTAGGCATGCTCAAAAAACCATGACCTAAGGCTTGATTTTAAACCCTGTCTACTAATAATAACAGTGAAACTTAGTTGTACTCCTATGTTACTCTGAGTTCAGAAAATCGTTACTGTCAGATTTCACAGATTTCATGTGGCCGTAAAAGCGTAAATGAGGTTGGTCCCTGCTGTATGGCTGTCAGAAGGCAGGGAGAGTTTTGTGTAGAAAACCCACGTTCTCTTCACGTTATTTGTTGTGCTTTATTGTTGACTTTTAACATCTGTCACACACTGTGGAGTTTGAGGTGTTCCAGATAACAGGTTTTTGTTTTGTTTTGTTGTGTTTCATTTTTAATCTAATTTACTACTTCTGCTTGTGCAAAAATTTTGTCATGAATCAAAGGTATTTTTATTTCACACAGTTTAGTTTTGCAGTGCCAGCTGGTGGTAGTATTGGCGTATGCATGTACAGTTGCACGCAGGCCGTGAAAGGTCACACTGTTAACATTTTTATGAAAAGTTATCATAAGAAGTATGAGTGTATTATCAATCAGGAATTGACATCACACAAACTCAGTGGGCGGCTGGTGGACGCTGCTACATATGCGGCAGTGGGTGGATGTGAAATGACGTCATAGCTGCCATCTTGAGCATTGTATCAGAAATCGGACTCCGTCAATCGGTGCATATTTACTCAAAGAACAATCAGGCCGAGTTTTGATCTAATCTGATTAGAAATTTCAGGGCCTTGGGCTGTTTCTTGAAGTGAAGTCATGGACAACATCTTGAAAGTATGACATATCAAAAATCACTTTCAGTCAATGTGTATTTACTTCAAGAACAGTTCTGCCAAATTTCACAGCGATGCCATTTGAAGTGACAGAGCCTTAGGCTACTTGAAGAGCTTTGCCCTACAAAGAACAACAACAACAAGAAGAAGAACACCCAGATGAGTAGCGGTGTATAATATCGGTAACTGATCCGGTAATAAAATTGGCACCTTCTTATGGACCACGGTGTGCACTAATGATGTGTGTGGTGTTTTTGGTACTATTCACCTTGTGTAACAAATAGTTAATAGTGTGCCATTGTCTGTACTTTTTGTAAATTCTGCATTTTATCATCGGTTACATAGTGGCACATGAATATGCTGACGTTAGATGTGTGTTGTGCATGCAAACCATTCATTGAAATTTATTTCTTTCTTCAGAGTTTGTGGTATATTATTACAATCTTCTGCTAGAGTATGTTGAAGTGATCTTTCAAAGCCGAGTGATCAAATCTTCATCAGCAGTGTGAAGTGCCTGTACTCCACAAGGAAAGTTTGTCAACAGGCATTGTTGACGATATGTGACAGTATCTGTTTACTGTCGCATTGATGGAAGGCATTGCACTAATAATTTTAATGATAATTATGTAATAATAATAATAGTAATAATAATATTTGCAATAATCATTTTTAATGTGCTTGCAACGTGTTTGACTGTGTGATAATGTAGTTATGTGTATTTCATGGCAGCTGAATAAAGTGCTGCGACTGATAAAGCAGGCACCTCATAGTTAAGAAAAAAGAAGTTGAAACGGCCTGCGTGGGCCGTGAACTTACCTACTTTGCAAAATTATGACACTGTATGAACACACTACAACGGAGTAACTGAGTCATGTGATGTTTATTGGCAGCCTGTAACAGGTTTAACATGGGCATATACCTAGCCCTTCTTTTTTATGGACCTGGTTAAAAAATTGCCCAATTTATTATCTGGTTGGTAAAATAGAATGGCTAGGTATATGCCCGGGTTAAACTGGTTACAATTTAAAAACACGGCCATATAGTTAATGTTAAATATGTGCAGATGTGTGCTGTGTATGTCTATTGATAAGTCATGTTGTGATTGCATTGTTAAGTATATTGGGGAGAAGTACCATCAGAAGTCCATAATTACCGATCGGTGCTATATCTATAGGTCATAAGTACTGCATACATGTATGAGTTTAAGTGTTGGCATTAGTAGTCACATAGTCGTATTATTAAATGTGCTTCTTAACAGTTTTATTGCAGGCAGTTGATTGGAGCTGTAAAATGTGGAAACGTTTTTTTGCATAAACCTTGCATGTACTGGACAAAATGGTGTAATTCGTCGTCGAAAAACATTTGCTGTTTTACATTTTTCAAGGGGCATATATTTGGTAGATTTGTATGTCACAGTGCTAACAAAATGTGGAGCATATTTGCTTTGTAAATGCTGCTGTGGCTCACGCTCGGTTTTTCTTAGTTTTTATGAGCCACTTACAGATCTTGTTTAGCTGCAGTTGTGTGACTCTTACGAACACTCAGTAATTGTGCCCTTAGCATCTATTTTGTCACTTTTATGTGAGGCTTTTGAAGCATTGTATTGAAATGCAGTGCAGTTATAATTTTTCTAAAAAAAAATACTGCATCACAGAGTGTAGCTTTTTCTAAAGTGTTTGGAATAACATAGTAGCATGCTTGATGTGGACTGATTTGTTGTATACCATCTGATCTGTACAAAGTAAGCCACAAATTTTTGTAACTTTTTCAATTATTGACCAGATTATCATAATTCTCTCACTGGCTGTTTCCTGAATAAATCTGCAATAAAATTACCGTTAAAATCCTTTTGCGCTTTGATGCTGTTGGCTGGGTGACGGCAAGAGCTTCCTGCCTGTAAAAACTTCTGCTTCAGAACCCATTGGGATAATGTCATTGTGGTTAATGAAAGCGGGTGGGTAATAATAATAATAATAATATAATTTATGCGTTATAATGCCATATGGTCATAACTTCAAAGGCACTGTGGACATGGTGGACAGTTTTAGCTTCATGTAGGCCTAAATGTCTGATTATACAGGTGAGTGGTTTATAAGATGCCAGTGAACTAAGTTAGCAGCTGTCACAGTGTTCAGTGTACATCCCCAATTGCCATTATGGCTACAAAATGTTTTGGCGCTGTGAGAATTTTTAGAATAGAAATGACTGTAGCTTGAGAATCAAGGGGGTAACTAGTTAATCCAGGTTTACCTGAAAAAAGCCATTAAAATGATGTGTTTATTTGTGACCATTAAACATCCCATTGCATCTTTTGAAATCGGTTATTGACAAAAACTTGGTGGCTGTTTATTGGCCCACCCTGTATCGTGAAGGAGAATGGGGCATTGGAACATTGTTAGCATTGGGATATGAATGTTAAGACCATCTGTGTAAAATCACGTTACCAAAATCTTGTGTTTGTGTGTATAATTAATGCTGAACATGCAATAAACTGCAATGATTGCTGTTTTTGTCTATGGCATAATTGGTGTAGAACTGTAGATTGAATGTGACTGATCCGTGCATTGGTGTTAGCACGGTGAATGCTGTTTTTGTCATGCTTGACTGCAGAAAATAGATTAGCTGCATTCATCATTAGGGACCACAGTTTTCCGCGCAGTGTGGTATTTTGAGCCGAGCCATGGAATGTGCCCATTTCTGTGGAACTTTTTACAATTTTGCGGCATGTTGCAGAATTCGTTACTATTCTGTGATAAGGGAACAAATACTGCATACATATTTTGGTCGGCTATAGAAAATTAATTACTAATTGCCATGATTGCTGCATGAAATACATGACTGCATTCAAGTTTCACAGGGGAGTATTGAAAATATTGAACTTATCTGAAATATTGCCATTTTATTTGGTAGACAGACTGTATCTGCCTTGGTGGTTGCATTGGTTGAGCGTTGGACTCGTGATCGAAAGGTCACAGGTTCAACTCCCGGCCGGGGCGCTATCAAGTCAACTAGGTCAACTCAGCCTTCCATCCCTCCGGGGTAGGTAAATCGAGTACCGGCCTGCATGGCTGGGGTTAAGGCGGGGTGTGTTCACTTGTGTCGGGTAGCAGGTAACACTGTGTGATCCCATATGGCAAGTGACACTCTGTAGCTGTGCCATGGAATACTTCCATTAACGGCTTTACAGTACCTTTACCTTTTTACCTTTGTATCTGTCAGTTGCGGTTATTTGGCTGGGTTCAGGTGTCTGTAGAAAAATTAATTGCTATATGTGGCACATGGAGTTTGGAAAAATTTGCTGCGGAAAACTGTGGTCGCTGTTCATCATTGATACTGCTGCATGTGTGTTGTGTTGTTGGTGCTCTGGGTGATTTTTGCACAATTGAAAGTATTTTTGACATAATCATGTAACGTATCGTGACTGCTTGTTGGCAAGTTTGTTGAAGATGTGTGTGCTGTGTTCATTGTATGGGTCACATTGCTGGAATATCCGCCATTCAGTCGTGCTGATATTTTTCCGCCTGTTGCTGAGGTGTGATGTCTGTCTCGTCGGCTAGCAGTAAGTGACCGCAGTGTGTGTCCATGCTTGTGTTTGAAGTGTTACTGCTAAGTGCCTTTTATGTCCCCCTCCCATCCAACAGCTATGGTGGTTGTCTGGAGGATAAGAGGGAAGATTATCAGAACTATTCAGTACTTATTTGTACCACAATTTGACACTGTTATAAGTACACACATATGAGCAGTTATTACAGGTATACTGATTGGGTTTGGACGTTTAGTGTAGGGTTTTTGTGTGTCTTTCTTACCTAGGGCCAGTTTATTGGTGTTGTTTTTTTTTGTTTTGGGTGCATTTTGTCTTTGTTTTGAGTTGTCAGTACCAGTGCAAGTGATTGCCTGGAAAGACTCGTCTCCGAAATGACCTATTATGAGTCGAGCAAGACATTAAGACTCACTCGGTGCCTTTTGTGTATGAATGAATGAGAAATTTAACGACATGCTGTGGTGGTTGTCTGGAGGATAAGAGGGAAGATTGTTAGAACTATTCAGTACTTATTGTGTACCACAATTTGACACTGTTATAAGTACACACATATGAGCAGTTATTACAAGTATACTGATTGGGTTTGGACGTTTAGTATAGGGTTTTTGTGTGACATTTATGAAAAGAGTTTATCAATCTACGATATAAGTCACAAGAAACTGCATTCTTAGGGAGCCTCATGGGAGGTCATGGAGGGGCATCTTGTCGAGACTCACAGGCTAGTCCGTCACTGCTAAACAGTATTTTGAAACTTTTCTGTCAAGTTATGACCGAGTATTGATTGACATCTTGGTCCTACCAGAGTCATTTCTGTACTTTCCGTTAACTAATTACTTCAGTTATTTGTCATTCTGCTTTTGTTACTTTATGGCAACATGTATTAACGTTAATTTCTGAACTAAATGTATTAACGTGATTATCAACAATTTTGTTAGTGCTGTTGAAAATTGATTTTCCGTTAGTGATAAGTTAGACCGTCTGTTGTGCTTCGTTTGTCATGTGAGGAAACAGCCGAAGTATGAAATGTGGCATTGCAATATCTACTTTTGTCGTCGGTTTGAAATCCCTGTCATTGTTGTGGCTGTTGTCTGATGAATCGACACATATGCTAATACAATAATACTGCTGTCGAAACCTTGCTGTTAGTTGCAGTGCCTTGCATCCAGCTTGACAAATGGCCTTGAATTGAATAGTTGAAGTCATTTGAGGTCAAACAGAAAACAAGAAATACTTTAGATTGTAACCAATCTAATGTATACTCCTCGCGCGTTATTTTCTGGACTATTTCTCAAGATCTGCCTATTCGTTCTTTCTCTTTATACGTTGGTCGGCTAGTGACCCTCCCTTGTGAAAAAAGTTTCGAATCTCCGTCATTACAGGGCCGAGTCCGAGGGCAAAGTATGGTCTGTGTTGAGACTGTGTACATACATATACTCCTCTTTCGCTACGTTAGGAACGTAGCGCGCGATGAGTAATTACGAAGGAAGTTTCATACAAGGTTCATGTGCACAATAATAGTAGTAATAATGACAACAGCAATAATAATAAAAGGACTTACGGGGGTCATTGTTTCCGAGGATACAGAGGCAGAGACGCTTTCTAGGCTACGTTGCACTGCGCGTTATGCTGTCTCAACATTCAACAAGCTGCATGACACGCGCTGTGTTTGCAAATTGCAATGCCCTCTATCTGTGAGTTACAGCCTAGGCTATACGCTAAATGTGTCCATCTCCAGCATGATGCCCGTTGACGTGTGGTGTCTCTGAAACGATTAGTCGTAACTGATTTTATCACCGAGTTTTGCGGTAAAGGTATTACTGTCTCCCATACAGCGCGTGTCATGCAGCTTGTCGTTCAACCCCTAACTTTGGGATGCCTGACAGCTGTAGGCCTAGATATAGTTATGCTTTCATGTTTTTCGCGATCTTTGGAAGTTTACATTGACACTTGGCGTGATGTGGGCAAGGAAAGTGAATATGGGAATGAGAATGAATCGGGAGGGCTAAAGGAAGCAAACAGGGAGAACGGACCGTTTAAGCCCCCAGATTCTTATACCCGGCGTTGCCTTGCTGGGCAATTAAAAATGATAGCCGCGTTATTGATGAAAACAAAATGCTTTGAAGTTTGAAGTTTGAACAGGTTGGCACATTTGGCAGGCCCTATATTGTTGACTGCGAACTTGTAGCACAGTTTTCGTGCTGTGAATGTTTAGAATCATCATGAGCACTGTTAAATGTAGCCACACCGTTGCCGTGACATTCGTGACGTCACCGAATAAATCCGGGAAGATGGGTATCGCTTGCGACGATTATGGTCCAATCCTAGCATATATAAATTGAACGCAGACAGAGCATCAACATTCATGATTAAGTCTCGTAATTAGAAGACTCGTTCGGATGTTTCAACATTGAATGGCCGCATTTGAAGAGGTCTCAGTTGCTGTCGCTACCGCAGGCACGTAGTCAGCCCGCATTTGGGGGGGGTCTGGAAAATTTTGAGGGCAAAGAACAAATTTGGGGGAGGGGC
>Ga0209681_1000362_pt1 | contig 11699 bp, 7 predicted proteins | sample WorMetLIZISLAND2_3_FD_187416 | JGI IMG/M metagenome (GOLD analysis project Ga0209681, IMG submission 187416) | Marine gutless worms symbiont microbial communities from Max Planck institute for Marine Microbiology, Germany - Olavius clavatus LIZARD... ... | reverse complement strand
GAGCGTTCCAGACACGCGCGCCAGCAACAGAGAAAGCACGACGTCCAACAGTAGGCAGTCTGACAGCAGGAACACACAGATCGTCCGAAGTGGAAGACTGAAGTCTTTGTCGAGTCGGAATGTCGGCGACTGATGTGAACTGACGTAGGTAAGATGCAAACTGGGTACAGCTGACTAACTCAGATAGGCCTGGGAAATGTCATCAAAAGGGCACGTGTGTGCAACTGTGCTCCCTTTATGCTCAGAGGACAATGCAGCTCATGCAAGCACTGCAGAGTTAGACCAATCATGGCAGCATAGTGTCTGCATGCTGTCTCCAGTCAAGAACATTGTCCCCCACCAGTGCTTTGACACTGTGTTGGTTGAGCAAAATTCTACTTTTTGCACCAGCATTCCTAAGTAACTCCATAAAATGGCCAGTTAAATAAAAACTGCATGAGTGTGTGAGTGCATAATTTATATACATTTAATAACTGTAAAATCGTTAAGTACTTTGACACTGATGGTTGGTTTTTTGAAATGGTGATTACTGATTAATGTAAGTAGGTGGGATACAGCTGACTAACTCAGATATACCTGGAAAATGTCATCAAAAGGGTACGCGTGCGCAACTGTGCATGTTAATTATTGTGTACTCTTTTTTCCCGGCAAGAATGGTTACAGCTGCTTAAAATAATTATTAATGTGAAGAGTACTCTCAATGCACAACACAACATGTACACTCAGTGACTGAAAACTGATTAAAAAAAGGTTACCTTTGTTGCCTTTTCCCAATTTTTCTTCAGCTGCTCATTTTCTTCTTTAGTCCATCTACCATATCTGCAGTAGTCCTTTAATCCTACAAACATGGCAACTCAACGATCTCACATGTGCACAATGACAAGTTAATTTTCTTCAATCAACTTCACCAACTTTGGTCCTTTAATAACGTAGTTACTATATGTCCCACCTACAGACCATGTGGACTTCGGATTTTAACAATATTATAACAATAAAGAATACAGTTAGCATTAAACCGTATGAAAAGCTGATTAAAGAACAGCAAAGCACTTCTAAGTTCTTACCTGCTTCTTTGACAGCAGATGCGGTATTCAAGTAGTAAGAAGAATTGTCAGCATGCAGCAACTGTAAGATGTTAGCAGCATTCAAACATTTCTCAGAAACTGACTTCTGTGTGTGCATGCGATTATCTACTTCAGAACAAGCACCCGGAGATGCCTCAGAAAACACGTCAGGGTAATTATCAAGATCAACAACCTCAGTGTCCATGTCTGTATTTGAATTCTGTCGCATGTGCTTTGATTTACTTGATTTGTGTTCATTGTACACATTTTCTACATATTTCATCTCATCTGGACCAATGTTCTCAAGCTCATTAACCAATACAGGCTGACTGTCTTCACAGGTATTCACTGACACATTCTCACCACCACAGACTTCATTATCACCGGAAGCTAGTAAATGTGAAGAAGAACATTCCGGCAAGTCCTTTGAAAAGTCACTCTGTGGCACATCTTCTTTGCAGCGTGTTTTCTTATGCTTTTTCTTTTTCTTTTTACGTTTATGAAACTGTTCGTAATCAGTACTGTACGCTGTTTCATTACCGACTGACACTGATGCTGATGCGTGCAGCTTCTTTTTCTTGTTCTTTTTCTTCTTATGTTTTTGCCGCTCACAATTAACACTGCTTTGTACATCTGACAGCAACTTTTTATTACAACTGTACCCATCTGAACTGCACTCTTTGTGATGTGCTTTCGGCAGATTCATCTCCAAAGACGTAGCATCATCATGCTCGAGTTTTTGGTACTTCACATGTGTCTGTGAGTCGGTCACATCCTCCTGATGTTTCCTTTTTCTTTTGTGTAACTTCTTACCTTGTAAATCTGGCTGACTGTCAACAACTGTTTGTGAAGTGCTGGATATTTCTCCATGTTTATGTGAGGCTGGCACATCATCACGATGATAAACTGATACAACATCGTCACTTGTACATTTATGATGCTTTCCTTTCTTTGACTTCTTTCTGTGCTTCTTGTGCTTAATACGAAATGAAAACAGACAACAAAAAATATCAATACAAAATAAAATACATCACAACATCATGAGTCACATAGCTACAATTCTGCTCTATTACAGTACTTTTACATTATACTGCATTATAATGAATCTGATACTTCAAAAGACTGAACTCTAACAGCATTCAGTATGGCACACTGACAAATATACAGGTCTGCTTGCTACAATTATTTAATGAAACAAAACACTTAAAATGGTACTTTTTCTTAGCTGCAGTACTGTACTATGCCGCACTTCACAGATCCATGCAAAACCATGCACGAGTCTGCACTGCCAACACTAGTGCGGACAACTGCATGTGTGTGCTGTGCTGTGCAGCTAGGTAAGTAGTGTGAGTAAAGCATAAATTGGAGTGTGATTACTATAAGCCATTAACGACTAAGGGTCCTCAACAGCTGGCCATCCAAGACTAACAACCAATTAATACGACTACTGGCAGTCCTGCTGATAAGGTTACACATGCTATTTGCTCAGCCCATAGCACACATGCATTGCCATCCAGCAAGGTGCCCAGTACTAACAGACTTCAACAGACGAATGCAAGATAATAAATACCAGTATACTTCTAACGATCACTAACGAATGAGCGAAACTTGATAACTGCCATGCCATTATTTATGTCGTGTATACTAGGTAGTGTATCCCATTCCAGCAACTGGGACTCGAGCAGTGGGGATCTGCTTCTGGCAGCCAACTTTCCACTCCAGTCCCAGCTCACAAACACTAAAACTAACACTTATGCTAACTCTAACCCTAACCGTAAAAAACTTTAAGAAGAAAACTTTAAAAATAGTGACCAACGTGCGAATTGAACCCACTCCACATAGAGACCAAGCAGCCTGTGGGACAGCCCGCTGCTAGCGGTGCTATCGGTAACTGTAGGCTGTAGCTAAATACTTTACAGTCGCCGAACACATGATGTCATAATGATCGGCTGCTACTGCCGGGAGCGGATCCCCACGGCTCGAGTCCCGGTTACTGGAACTGGATACACTACCTATTATTTAACACGTGCGGCCTGTGCGTGCATGTGACACTTAAGTTGAGACTGACTTCAGCATTCATTTCGTTGGATCCACTGAACAGGACTCAATATTTTCATATTTAATAGGCAATGTAATATTTATTATTTTACATTATTAATCTACAAAACTGCAGTCTACAAGTTCAATAGTAAACAGTAAACAATAAACACATAGAAATATATCATATTTCTATGAGTAAACAAACCGAGCGGAGTTCAATAAGTAAATAAGTAAATAATCTGGTACATGGCAACGCTAGCTGACGGTGGCTGAGTGGCTGACAGTAACATTGTTGCACAGATTACAGTTTCGGTTACAGACTGTTAAAGATGCACACACCCAAGTTGTTCTCTTCATTTCAGAGCCCCTAGCACGTGTGTAAACAATAACAAGCTTGTAACACATTTATACGGAAGCCCGGAAGGGACATGGTGTGTATTTTAAATAAATCGTCCGGACGATTTAATTTAATATATTTATTCTATGTATGTATCTATTCTATGGTGTGTCACGTGTGACGTAATTTGCGTGTATTGATTACATGTCTGTGCATACGAAGTTATAACATCTATTTGCATTTGTGTTTCTAATTTATAACTTGATTTCTTAACTGCATTTTGACTGTCACTTGGGCTACTGACTTATGGTAACACTTTCATTAGTGCTTCGTACGCCGGAGCAGTGCCGAAGGCTGTTTTGGATCCTCTGCAGCACTGTTCTGGTGGCCGGAGCAGTATTTAGTCACACCCCATGTACTCATGTAGTTTAGGGGACCAGTTTTAACTAACACTGTCGCAAAACAGTACTAAATATTGTATAATTGTGCAGTAAGCTGTCCTAGAAGGCTAGAAAGTTTTAAAATAAGGCATATAGTAATGTTTCATATTTCTAACCCTCATTCTAACCCGAACCCTAACCCCACCCCACCCTAACCATGCATGGTCCCCTGAACTACTCTAGCCCACTAGGGGACACTAGCGTTAGACGGGACTACAGTGTAGTTTAGTGGACCACGCACGGTGGCGGTTGGTTTACGGTTAGAAGTATGAAATATAACCACATAATTTATTTTAAAACTGTCCAGGCCAGCTGACTGCAAAATAATACAATATTTAGTACTGTTTTGTGACAGTGTTAGTGAGCTATATCTACACCGTGTCCGGAAAAAAACGCACCAATAGTATTTTAGGCATATCTTCATGAGATATAGGTCGATTTCAAAAAAACACCTGCCCAAATGTGTGTGTGTGTTCGCCTGTGTGACTGTGTGTTTGTTGGTTGTGTCGGTTACAGAAGCTAAAGCTGACATATGGTGATGAGGTTGCTATGGATATGAATGCACGCAATGATCTCATTAAGACATACTTCCAACTTGGATTGACAGATCATGAAATTGTGCAAACTATGCATCAGTCACATCGAATACCTATTACTGAGCGCCATGTGCGAAGACAATTAGTGGCAATGAACTTACGCCGACGCTGCTATGGAAATTTGGAGGACACAGTGGCCTTCATTTCGGATGAACTGCGGGGGTCAGGCAGGTTATCGGGATATCGAATTATGCATGAAAGATGTAAGCAGCATGGTTTGACAGCAAGAAAGGAAGATGTTCGTTTGATTTTGCAGGAGTTAGATAGTGAGGGTGTAATGACAAGACGTGCTCGACGTCTTACACGACGTCAGTATTGTGCTCCCGGGCCGAATTTCATTTGGCACTTAGATGGGAATGATAAACTGGTTCCATATGGGATCGGAATTCACGGCTGTATAGACGGATTTTCGAGGAAACTGATTTGGCTAAATGCTTACATTAGTAACAAGGATCCTATGATTGTTGCCAATTACTTTGTCAATGCCGTTATTACCAATGAAGGCTGTCCACGTATAGTTCGAGGAGATGCAGGCACTGAAAACGTGAATGTGAAAGTCATTCAAGAATGTTTGCGTCGCAACAGCTCCAACAGTTTAGCTCACAGGTGTTATATGGAAGGTGCAAGTACAGGTAACCAACGTATCGAAAGTTGGTGGGGGTTCATGCGCAAGCATTGTACACAGTACTGGATGGATTTGTTTCAAAGCATGCGTGACTGTGGAGAATTTCAAGGGCAGTTTCTTGACAAGGAACTGATTCGATTCTGTTTCCTGCATTTGATCCAGGCAAGCATAAAATTATTCTACCTACAACTGCTTCAGCTGTTACAACCAGGCCTACTGCAGCTACAAATCAATGGAGTTAACTGCTTAAGCACTTAATTAGTTTTTTTGGTACTTAGTAAACTTATTTGTTAAGTATTACAAAGATGCTGATTACTACTTATACTTAAGTACACTTTATTGGTATTTAAGGCCAAGAAGTATTTAGGTACTTGCATAAGCACCTTACTATTCGCCAATACCAATGTCGGTTAATGATACAGGGTGTCCCCATAAAATCACCACTAAGGTTTTTTCCAATATTTCAGTAATGAGTGCAATGGCATGGATGTGCTCCAAATTTCACCAACTCATTTTTAGGTCCTCTCCGCCGAGATGACCTTGTAAAACCGGTTCCGATGTCCCTCCGTCCGTCCACAATCAAACTCATTCCGGGCAATTTTTTTCATTCCTTTCTACGTGTAGGTCGCAGTCTTCATTCAGTTTGATTTATATTTCAAAAAGTTCTGCACTTTTAACCTCCACAACATCAAAAACTGATGTGTTCATTTCAGCGGGTTCAAGGCAACATACAAAGTTGTCATAGTTGACTACTTTCATACTATTCCTTGCTACATTACATGGAGGTATATGGCTACATTTATGCACTGTGAGTTTTACTAGTGGTTGTCAGCAACATTCACACAAAATCTGAGTCGTCCAGTGCACCCATTATGGAAATATTAAAATATTAAGTCGCAGGGACCAATTTCATTGGGACAACCTGCTTATTGTGACTTGGATCGTCACTAGCGAACAGACTACCGGTACCAGGTAATTAGCTGAAAAGAGTAATTTACTAATTGACTAATTGAAACTGTTTCAGTGATGTCGTTACAGTTAGTGTTTTCGAAGAAAAACCACCAATTCATTCTTTCATACCAGTTACATTACATGGGCTATTTTTACCGCGCGATGCACTTTAGTATATGCTTACATTTGCTTGGAATTTGTTTAATCACTTGTGTCTGACTGCTATTTTGTCATTCATTAATTTTGTTGTGTTTATAAAAGGATTTTTTATGTGACTGTTATTCATTGTTGGAAGATTTTGCATGATTGTTCAATGTCAGTACTTGTATGGTACTTAGGATAAGTACTTTTCCACTACTGGTACTAATTTAACTACTGTAGGCCGTGCTGACGGCATCACTGCTACAAACAGTATTTGCTTACTTGCATCCTGAATGTGTTTCAGACGGAGCTGGATGCTGTGATGGATGCATGGGACTCGCACAAAATCCGTCCGTCAAGTAATCCTGTGGTCCCAAGCGGTCGTCCTAACATCATGTACCATATACCTGGACTGTGGAGTTGCACCGACTATAAAACGGCAGTTACGCTGGCCGACCTGCATCTTTGTGCCAATAGCGGACTGACCACAGTGCGAAGCAGCATACCATGTGACGATGACGTTCATCAACTTTGTACTGCAATAATGCGCAACAATAATCTTGTTCTACCTACTGACGGCGCCTCTGCAGTTAATTTGTTCAAAAGACTCAAACGGCATCTGCTGTTCATTCTGTAAAGTGTACTTTGTTACCGCGCAAGGCCATGCATAGTATACCTGTTATTTGCTACATTACACTTTGTAGTTTGTACTGAACGCCATATTCCCATTTAATCTCCAAATCACATAGACGAGTTGACTGTGCGATGAGTTTGTTGACAAAACCTTGAGTGCATTTATTTCGAATAGACATTCTTTCTTGTCATGTTTTGTTACTGTTACTTAGTAAACTATAGTAACTAGTAATGTACAGGGTGTCCCAATAAAAATGACCCCATACAGTTTGCCGTGATTTACATAACCGTTAGGGATTTCGGGGCCAAAGTTTTTTTTTCAGCAGTACACTCCTAATACTCATACCCTTTTTTTATTAATGTATCATACCTCTGCTGATATTGTTGTCATTTTTATCGTTGGTGGTCTTTCTTTTTTTGCGAGTAAAAGTTTTAGCACCTAGCGGTTACGGCAATAACGATAGAATATTGTGGGAGGTGACACCATTCAATTGTTCATTGCGACACTCTGTGCAGCAGGCCTACTACAGTTGCACTACACCGTGGTCCATTCAAAAAACAGGACATTACATGAAAAATGTATAATCATTTCAACAGCCGTGGTGCACATGCCACTGATAATTATAATCAAAATTGCTCAAAAGTTCAACAAATGCAGTTACCCATTCCTTAAAAAGTTGACAGAAGATGGAAACATTTTTGGCACTTTTATGCATGCAATGCAATCTCTGCAGATCTTTCACTTTTTGATTCAGAGACTACAGTTTGAACATGTGACCATAAAACGAAGGCTAAATTCGTGGTTCACACTAGAGCCCCTAGCCGCCGCTGTAGACTTCATAAGCCGTCAGCCGCCGTAGAATTTTATCAGCCGCGCCGTATTAAAAGAAGTGTATGCTGCCGCCAGCCGTAGTGATTTTGCTCGCCGCAGCTTATGACACTTAGGTGCTAAAGTGACACACACTTAATAGAGCCCCTGTTCAGCCCAACAAGTAACCATATTATCACTTTTTTTATAGCCTAAATTTTCTTCTTACCTGTGACACGAGGCCATTTGTTGGACAGAAATGTGATTAGTGTGATGCCTGGAGCATTTTTATGATTAGTACACACTACATGTACCCATATTTGGGGCAACATTAAAAAATTTTACCCTTTGACCTCTGGTGACCCAGATATCAAACTGATTAGCATAAAATGCATTTTTATTGATACAGGAGTTCATAAGCAAACAAATGAGTGGCATTTGTTAAGTTATGCCATATAGTTCCAGAGTTATTGCAGTTACATTTGCTCTACCCCTAAATTGGGCGCCCGATTTTAACACGATCACTAACTTTCAAATGCAACTTTCTGCCCTTTGACTGTGAATCCCAGCTTTGCTAAGTTTTTTTCTGTAGCTATAGGGACATACATCTTTCAAAAGACCATAGTGAGCTCATCTGTCACACGCTAAATAGCACAAATAAGGAGTGCTAGTGGGCAGGGCGTCACCAACATGACATGAATAATTAATGATTTACACCATAGCCGCCATAGCTTACGCCGCCGCCGTAGAAACCACGGCTAGCCAGCCGTAGTGAGTCATAAGCCAGCCGTAAGGGCTTACGGCTACGGCTAAGGGCTCTAGTTCACACTCATCCTCGAGTCCGGGAATTTTTTAGCTGGTAATTCTGTAATTTGTGGATAGTTGTTGGCATCATGAAACGAAATACCACAACTGTGTCAGAAATTGAACTGTATATTGTCTGTAGTATATTAATTGTCACCTCAAACTTTAAAAAGTCTCAGCAGCATCACGGAACTGACTGTAGTGTTAACATAATGACGTCAGTGATGTGTTTATGTTCTGCACGAGTTGATATCTAAGTAGTAAATAATATGTGCAACCACGTGAAACAGTTATGATGGATGCACTGTAATTAGTTCCATAATTATACTGCAGATTCAAACTTTCCCAAATCCGCAACACTCTGTCACGGCTCGGGAGATGAGTGTATTGAATTCAGTTTCGGTAACTCCTGTAGGCAACCACAATCTAAGGCCACATGTCGATGCATAAGGTAAACGTCCCTTTTCTTCATAGAAACCGACTGACAAGGGTTTGTCGTCCTGCTGGTTCTCATCGCGAATGCTAGGTGACTGGAATCCCGCTGGTGGCTCTCTGTCAGCACCGGTCCAAAACGCGCACACTTGTCCAATTGTCACACCATGCTTCTCTGTCAAACAGTTGCATGCAAGGTTACAGCAGCAGGCATAATTACATTTTGCATAGGCATAGCCGGGCAAATGTCTGGTATACTAATCACCATGTGTTTGTCTGTGTCTGTCCGTCCGTCACGCTAAAAACTTATCTCCTACACAGATTGACTTTGTAGCATAACGGCTAAGACACTTTCCCCGCGGCCGAGAGGTCGGGGTTCCAGTCCCGGCCGGCGTACTATGAAGTATCAACTGTGGGCAAGTTGATAACACACAGTTGCCTGGTGGTTCGGCTTAGCGGTAACGGTCGTCACTCTGCGCCGAGCCCGGTTAGTACTTGGACGGGCGACTGTCTGACGACAGGTAACCGTTCTAGGTATGAGACCAAGCCGCCAGCGACTCAGCCTACTACCCGTCGTGGGACGGTAAAATGAGTATCAGCCTCCGGGCTGAGTAATAGTGATGGCGACAATGGTGGGTGTAGTATTGTAGCTGCCTACCGGCGAACCTACGGGTCAAGCTGGTCAGCTTGGTTGGAAGGTTGGCGGCCACCTGGCGCTCTGCTGCATTCATCGTGTGAACCGTGCCCGCGCTCTTGTAATGGGACTCTCATGTTACGGCGCGCTAGAAATTGTCCGAGATATTGTTATTACAGTACTATTACAGATTTCGGTTCAAATTGGTATGGTACATATGTTACAAGCATTAAGTGAAACCAGTCATTACATGCAATGCCTGAAAATTTTAGGCATTACACGAAATGACTAATTCACTCAGTCATTACGTGTAATGACTGAAGTCTCTAGGCATTTCGCATAATGACTGAAATTTACTGTCAGGCATTTCACGTAATGCCTAAATGCCACGAGCGTGTTTATTTACAGATCTGGAAGATCAATTTTAGTACAATTCACACCAATTGAACTCAAATTACAAGTATCAGCAGTCTGTCTGTCACACACGAAAATAATGCAGCATTTTGCTTGTTTTTGCAAGACAAACTGTTATGGAAACAGGTATTTGAAAAAGATTTTTAAAATATATTAAAAGCGCACTATGATATGAACAAAGTTACAAATTTCAACTGTAAAACTAGCATGAATGCCATCTTAGTTTATTACAGTTATAAGTCACTGTCTCTGTGTCACACACCGGAATAAGCTTAATGCAGCCATTTACTTATTGCTTCAAGGCAAACTGCTATGATATGATATCATATGATATATAGTTTTAAGTGGATAGTGCAACAGTGCACCTCAGTCACTTTACAGAGTCAATTGTGAGGGAATGACAATTTAACCCTTCGACAAATTGACCCCAGACCCTATATTCAAAAACTTGTTTCAAATTTCTAGACCAGATTTCGTTACTTTTAATATATATTTATTGCCTTCAATCTGGCACACTTATGCCCGGTTTTATCAACTCGGAATAACCCGAGAATCTAGAGTTATTCCGGGAATAAGTGACAGCAGCCTTTTATCAACACCGAATCTCGGATTATTCTCAGAATAACTTGCCCTTAACTAACCCGGCATTAATCTCGGAATAAACTCGGATTAAACTCGGAACAGCAAAAATGGCCGCTCACATCGACGAAAAAAGTGACGATTCGTGGGAGACAATGACTGTTTGCCACAGACTGAGCTGTTTACTCTGCTTACCTTCACACTCCTGTAGATAAATCTCAAAGAAGTACACAGTATCTTCCTCATCACGGCGCTTACGACTGCCGACATCAGAAAATGTGATACAGTACAGTTTCTTCAGAGCCTGCGGCGTGAGTTTGTGGCTGCTACTGGCTGTCATAAGATCTGTCATCAAATGTGGATTATCCTCCATGAGTGTCCACAACTCGCCAAGACCGCTAGTGAATTGCGTGATTTCAGACGACACGCTGCAAACGTGCAGTTTTGACAACAGCAGTTACTTTACAGGAAGAGAGTAGTAGAGTACACAGACTCACTTTCACAACACATGATGTTCGAAACGTAATATGCCTGCACTAGTGAAATCGTTGTTGACAGACTTGAGACGAAAACAGTATCACACATTATAGTCTGAGATAAATATGCCCGCTGCGGCAGTCAGAAATGCACTGTATCATAGGAAGCACCAGTACTCAAAGCATACAGGCAACCGCTGAAGCATGTCAGTAAATATTAAACTGTATTATATGCTATGATCACAGATAATATGAAAATCACAATACACTAACATCTAGTGCGGAAGCAGCCTCGGTGTTAACGCCAATAGTAATTACACCACTTACCGGAAATGCAAGATGTTTTGGAGCAATTTATATGCCACATTCTTGCTGTCAGTGACATCCAAACAGTGGATATTGCATATGCCGTTTGCTAACAAGAAGTCCATATGCTGCTCTTTTGCTGAAAGCATGTCTTCGGTTGTTTTCACAGCCAGAAACTAAACCAAATTGCACCAATAGGGTGAAGGTTACAAGTTGCAGCAAACACACAGAAATGTGTACATAGCAACTGACGTATTACAGTTTTAGATGGCGTGGTAAATATGTGTCCTCAACAGCATTTGTATTCCTAAGATTATATGATTGATGGTAGGTCTCGTACAGAGTGACGCACCACATGTATTCCGGTATACCACAGTCTGTGCAGTGAAGGTAAGATAAGATTTCATAGCTCCTGCAGA
>Ga0209681_1000361_pt1 | contig 11712 bp, 7 predicted proteins | sample WorMetLIZISLAND2_3_FD_187416 | JGI IMG/M metagenome (GOLD analysis project Ga0209681, IMG submission 187416) | Marine gutless worms symbiont microbial communities from Max Planck institute for Marine Microbiology, Germany - Olavius clavatus LIZARD... ... | reverse complement strand
TTACTGCGCTCTGCGCTAGCATCGCGCGGTAAAAAATGCAAACAATGATGTAATTAATGTTAGTGTAAAGTGCCTGTAACTCAAGTAACTGCTCAGTGCTCAGGCAGTGTTTTATACCAACAATAGAACGTGTCTTAGTCAAACCCTACTCAGTGTGACCTCTTTTAGCTCAAATTATCAGCAAAATTATGCTCAGCCACTGACTGATTGCTTTATCTATTCAAGACCTGTTCGATCTGTTCTCAGAGCTGCGTGCACTTCACGCCATTGAAATGCCTTGGTGCAAATGCTTGTTTAATGTTCACAGTTTGCCATACAGTATTGTATGATGTTTCAGTATTTCAAATAAATTCCCTCAGACATTTTCTGGTTCCAAGTTGTCCTACCTGGCTGTGAACGAGTTCCTTAATGTCCTGAATAAATAAATGGAGATACGTATGAAGATGTAATTACCACAGTGTGATAATATCTGTTGTGATCAGCTGAAGCTGTTTGTCTCTGGTGCAAGTACAATCCCTGTCGTTACTCCTGTTGCTACAGCTACAACGCTGCCACCATCGATAACAGCCCTACAGCTACAAGGTTTGCTTCGTTTGTTCTTTACTGCTGTATTATTTAAAGAATTTTTAAGTAAGTAAGTAAAAAGTTTTTCACTTATTCTACCACCATGGATGTAGTTCATTCTTCACCACCATCAGTCACTGTAAGAATGTGATGCAAAATTAAGAGCTTTTTTTGACAGTGGTTTATATTTGAACAAGACAAAATAGTGGGTAGTTAATGTCATGTTGTTCTCAGTTAAACTGAGCAGTAGCATGAAATGAGTGACATTTTCCGTTATTGCATTTGTTGTTGTTTTTATCCTCTTAGAGATACAGGAACAATGTGCAGAGGGTTTGATTAAGTAATTCTGATGGAATTATTTGTTTCCTGAGCTCAATTACAGTGTTGTCTGTTTAATAACGAAAGTGAAAAAATAGAGGATTTGTTTGGAACACATCATACAGTGCACTTAGCAGATTAACAGGAAATACATGAATGCACTGCAGCCTATGTTAACTGAACACTTCAAGTCATTTACCTGGTCTGGCCAAGCTGTATGATTGGAATGATCAGACTTTGTCCTTTAACGAGTGAAAATTCCAGTTGCAATAAAACAGAAAATATAAATCTAAAAGACTGCAGTTTGAAACATGTCAGTGATAACATGCAGTGAGTAACAGCAAAAATGATAGAAGCTGATATTATTTAGAAGCACATTGACACTTGGAGTAATGTGCGATGGTGGGTAACATCATAAAGATTTGTTTTGTTGTTTTATGTGTTATCCCGTAATAATGACAGTTATTTACAGTTACGCTGTGTATCAGTATGAATGTAGACAATTGCAGTTGATAAGCAGTTGTATATTGGTGGGAGTAGAGACTCAGGAGTTAATAGTTTCTGTCAGATAGTTTATCTCATGTTCTTGGTCTCATTGAATGCAGACTCTTCACGTGACTCAAATGTGTTCCGCAAAGTGGGTGGTCGACATGGCATGGTCTTTGGCTATGTGTCGCCAAAAGCCATCCATCTTCCACCCTTGGTGCCAGGTAAAGTGCCAAGGCTTGAGTCAGTTTGCTTGCTAGCTGTGGACAAGGAGATGGTTGTGAGTTGGTTGATCGTGGCATATTGTTGCATGTTATTTGTCATTTGAGTGTCTAGTTCTGTGTTCAGATGGTGTTACTGATGGTAATAGCTTCTTCAGTTTCTCGTGTGTGTTTCTAAAATAATGTCTTTTCCACTTGATTGAAGCTGAGTGCTAAATTTTTACCTCCCAACTTTTCACTGAGCTATCAGTGAATGCAGATCACATTGGTTTCTGTTCATTTGCTTTTGGGATGTTTTATACAAACAGTTGAAAGAAGACATTTGCTGAGAGTTTTTCATAGCATGAAATTCTTTCGTGTGTTTTGCCGTTATTTAATAAATGGTTTCTGTGTGTTTGTACGTGGTATGGTATTACCATCAGTGTGTTGTTAACTGCACTGTGTCAGGAAAGCTGTTCTCCTAATCATTGTGTGATAAAGTTGCTTGATCTCATTGGAATTGAACCACATTTAACGTAGAACAATTACAGTCTGATGATAGTTCTGAAAAGTTTTGTTTTGAAATTATTTCAAATAACAGATTTGTTAATCGTGAAATTTTGATTTGTTAATCATGAAATTCAGCTGACAGGAAAAGTCTCAAAATTCCAATGTAGCATTTGTCTGCATTTAGAAGACACAACTGATACTCTGGATTTTTACAAGCTTGATCAGTTTCAGATTCACACATGGTTTTGCTGCAACACTACAACAGCTACAGACACATAGGATGGTAATATTGTGGAAGTGAGATAAAGGCTGGGAATGTCAGCTGTAAAATTATCACTGCTTGTAGCATTTATCTATAAACTGCAGCAGCAATAGAACATACATATGCAAGAAAGAAAGAACACAACAGTAAACACAATGTGTACACAGGAGAAAAAAAGTTAAAAACTTAATTAAAAAAGCTTTAAAAACTTAACCAAAAGGTAAAATTTTAAAACGACCTGGTGAGCACAGTAATGTAATGTCATGTCGTGGACGTATTATTTTTAAAGCAGTTTGAGCATGGCTAGATGGAATGGATAGGTAATGAACTGGATGTTGTTACACCTAGTGTGGGCTGAAGGTAAGGGAATAATTGAAGAAGATTTTTGGAGAGATGGTTTGTAGATTAAAAGAAGATAAGCAAACAGTTAATGGTGACTGAGACTGAGTGATTTCTTACTGAGGTTGTTTTAAGTAAGGCACATGAAACTACTTGTATTTTAATTGTGCAACATCTTCAAGTTTTTCTGGACACAGTGTAGTCATCCAGCATGTCTGTGTTTGTTGTTTGGTGCATTTTTGGATTGGTTTTCATGGTTGTTACATCTTTTTATCATTACCCATATTTAAGCCATGTTTAGAGCACTAGTATAAAATGTTGCAGTTTATTATCTCAGGTATAGATTTTTAGCCAAGTATATTATGTTATTAATTTGAATTTGTGATGATAGTCTTTGATTTCTAGTTATACAGCTACTGCTGCTGTTGTGGAGACTTGAGTCTTCTTGCTTGGTTAATGTGTGATCATTTGTGGTGATAGTAAAGAAGTCATTCATTACTAATGAATACATGAGCTGTGTATTATAGCGTGACTTGTATTTACGAGTGCTGGCAGTGATGACATGTGTCGTGCATGTGTAGGTGGGATGCCACTGAGTCCGACAGCTGCCAGTACAACAGTCGGTTCTCCCACACCGTTCACATTCAGCTGTTCAGTAGCTTCATTATCTACACCAGGCACTGCCGATACATTGTCGGTGTTTGAGCTGAATAAACCTGCTAATGGCCAGCCTTATGATCTCGACTCCACTGTACCTCCCGTTTATTATACTCATCCGTCTTTTCTTCCGAGGTCTGTCTGTACAGCTGTTTGTTTTATTTAATGCTGCTATCAGTGGTTGAAATGATTAAATGTACACTGAAAGCTGAAACTGAGCTCTGGGCTGTCAAGTGAACAAGACCAAAGTCTCAGACCAACAAGACTAGTCTGTGTGAGACATCAGGACCAAGTCTGTATAACTTGAGATTAAGACCAATAGTGCCAAAAGCAAAACATGTAATAAGAATAATAAATATTTTGGTGCATTTTTAAAAGAAATTAAGTGAAAATTAAGTAAATCCCCACATCTTTACAGTAAGTTTTGAGTTTATCATGACAACAGTGAAAGACCAAGAACTAGGCCGCAGAGTCTGAGACCAAAGGCAAGACAGTAGACTTTGAGACAAAGACCATGCTATTCAAGTCCACATCTCTGGTCTTGAGATTAACACTATGGTCGTAAGACCAAATTCCTTGTCCTGGGGCCCAGTAAAGCTGTTGATAGCTGTTACCAGGGCTCCATATCTCACAGTTCATTGCCAGATTGCTGTAAAATAAAGTTTACAAAGTGTTTCGTAAGTCATAGATTGAGTGTTGTGATGCTGTTGGTTGGGCACCAGGGAGGGCATTAGGCCTCTAAAAACCTGTAGCAAAACTTTCCCAAACTTTCTCTCATAGAATCCAGGCTAACATGGAGTAAAGTAAAGGAGATAATTTATATCGTGGATTCTATACGATCAAGATCGCTTCAGAACCGCTACTACAATACTCCCCTTGTTCATTGTACCCATGAATGGCAGCCAGATACTGTGTGTTAACATGGAAGCCCTCGCAAGGTACCAATTTATACTGCTTGGTGAACAGAGGCACATTGGTGTTAGCAACTTTCCCAGAATTGTTGCCTGACAGTGTGCCGTCCGGGAGTCGAACGCGTGACCCTTTGATCACGAGTCTGACACGTTAACCACTACACCACCGAGCCACCAAGTAATGTTGGAAAAGCAGGCCATTTAACAAAAACTGAAAGCAGTAGCAGTGAAGATGCTGTGTAGTATGCACTGCTGAGCATTTTCATCATTTGGTGTTATTGTTTGTTGTTTCCTTAATGTTGGATGTATTCACAGAGCATGGTGATCAAAATGGAGGGACTCCCAATTGAGTGACAGGCTAGATTTCCTGTTCCTCAGATTTACATTTTAAATATTTTAAATACTTTATGTATAAAGTGATGCTGTTACTGTTTCAGTTAAACGTATGCCAGTTTGTTATGTATAATTAAGAACACAAGATATATGGTGTGACAATGCTGTTACATTGTTACTGCTGCTCAAAAGAACTGAAAGTGGTGTGTCTGCTGTAAAGTAAATGTATTTGGCTGGTGATGTGATTTATCTGCTGGTGATGTGATTTATCTACTGTGTTGTCGTTTGTGATATCAACGCATTGTTGTGACTGATCTAGCGTGTCGTCAGCTGGCAGCAGTGTCACTAGTTCAGTAATAACGACATGTGTAACGTCTACACTCTCAATTCAGACGTCGTCACATCTACCAGCCGTGTCGCTTGGCACCACTGCAGCAGCAACTGTTGTCAGCAGTGGCAGCAATTACGTCTCATCTTCACATGATGCAGTAGTGGAACAGGCGAGGCAGGTATGACAACCCCACCAGTACTGGCTAATTCTGTTCATTATTAGACTCTGTGTGAAATGGTAATGTACAGGAGCAATTGACTTAGTCTCTGAACACACCCTAAACTAGTTTAATACCGTAACAGTATGTCAGCAATAAGCATAGTTTGGCTATGTGTCATGTCATCTGTAATTCCCAAAACTTCTATGTTGGGGACTTGGAATAACAGTGATATTTACTCCAGAAATGTAGGCCAGTTGAACAAGAACTGGAATTAGTGGTAACTTGTAGTTAATTCTGACAAACACTTGTGTGTGAATTGTTGTGTAGGAAGCTCAAGTGCTACAGCGTGTTGGTGAGTTGCGGCGTAGTGGCATGTGGTCGTCACGACGACTGCCGAAGGTGCAGGAGACGCCGCGCTGCAAAGCTCAGTGGGATTACGTCCTGGATGAGATGCAGTGGCTTGCTGTTGACTTTGCACAGGAACGTCGCTGGAAGATGGCTGCCGCAAAGAAGGTTGAGTGTTTGTCAGACACACTTTTCAGATGTATTTTTGTACAGTCTTATCAGATAGTATCAAAATAGTAAGTCATTTATTGTGTGATTTGTATCACCTGCCAGGTGTTATTTGGCAACCCCCACCTTAAAAACCAGCCAATAAAACGACTGTTAATTTTGGTTTCTTGTGCCACTAATCATGAAAACGTGTTGTAAAATTTTTCATAAATAATTAATTCACTGAACTGAATGTTAACATTTTATTCATTATGCTGCAGTTAGAGCACTGTATGAAAATAGTTACGTCATTGTTCTTTTAGAGTTTTTCCATTCAGTATATTTCTGACTCATCTATCAGTGCTCGCCCAAAAGAACCCACAATAAACCCAATAAAACCCTACAAAAACTGCTGTTTAGGTTTAAAAAACGGGTTGAACCCTACTCAATAGTGTGGCATGTCATGTGCTGTGCAGTTGGCACATGACGTTACGAAGTATCATGAGCGCCAGCGTCGGCTACAGCGAGTCAAGACAGTACGCATCGCTAACACTATAGCAAGTCTGATTCGTGATTTCTGGATGCGAATGATTGAGGCAAGTTGCACCTGTAATAACTCACTGATTCATACAATCACCTTCAGCTGTTACTGTATCATACATGATGTTTGCTTCTGGTTAGTCAGTCAGTGACTATATTTTCACTAGATGCAGTGTAGAATGGACTGAGGGAGACAGTTTCACAGATCGTTGAGAAGGATGTCTGGCTCGTAAATGCATTGTCGTCAGGATGCTTGGCAGCAGAGGCCCATAGCACCAATCTGGTTCGCTGGGAATGTCCACGTTTGACTGCAAGGTCCCATTCTTGGTGGATGGAGGCTGCGGAACCTTCACCAATCTGATGCAGCCAAGTCTGCCTTGGACGTCCAGGTGGTCTGCAGCCCGACGGAGGGTGTATCTCAGTACAGGAAGCATAGGCACACTCAAGGGCATCTCTAGCAGAGACATCACTATCTAGCCAGGGCAAGTAAATTCCCATTCCAACAATCTCTAACCTGTAGTTAGCATGAAAAATACATGGGCGGAGTGTACCAGTACGAGTGTGTTGTCAGATGTGCAGTACACTTCAATCATGCTCTTAGTTACTGTAGTTTGTTTTACCACGTTGATCTATGACAGCATGATATCGTGTGTGCTGGTGACATGAGCTAGTGCTTGTGCTGCGTGTATAGATGGCATTCTACAGACAGCAGCAGCACATTGAGCACAAGCACAGTAAACTGATAGAGTTCATTGTCAACGATCACACTGCAGGTCTCCACTCTTACTTCCTGTCTTTGATTATCAGAGTGTATTTTAACTAGTGTGATCGATATTTTTCATTAGTTCTTTCACAAACTCTAGAAAAATCGGTAGAAATTGGAATTTGGTTGTATAGTAAATGTGTTTATGAACAATACATACTTGAATGATTTTGGATAACTACAAAATAGTTATAATAAGTATTGCTATAAAATAGTCAGTTAATAACTATTATGATAATTAGGAATTATGAAGGCTTTTTCACCTACAGTGCTGTGACACTGCTGATTGGGGCATCCAACGAGTAAAAATGCCGCTCCAGAAATATGTTCTAGAATCTAGATGTTTTCTTGCAGCTGGTGTGAGCTGATGTAGGTAAATCTGGAAATTTGTCTGTCTGCATATTTGTATTCAAAGTGTTGTGTTTTATTTTGAGTTTGCACAGTATTATCAGCTATTGTGTGCAATAAGAGTGTGATTTTTAAAGCCGGTTTCAGTTGTGATTTTGTGAAGTGTTTTTGAACCTTGTCGCCTGTTTCTTACTTACTGAGGAAAAGTTGTTCGTTAATCAGTTAAAACTTTAAATCTGTACTGCCGTGATTTTTGTACAGTATCCTATTTGTGCATTATTTCATTTATGGTAATATTACCATGAGAGTATTTTTGTTTCACCGCATACTTTCCCAGGATTAGTCCAGGTTAGGATGGTCTCACAGTAAACTTTTGGGCATTGCTGTATCGGCTGTATTTTGTTGATTATTACATTGTTTTTTTCTCTTGTTCAGTGATAGAGTTTATTGCCTCAGTGCTTTGATGCTGTTGGTTAGTCCATCAGTTCTGAATAGTTACCTCTGAGGACTGGTCTAACATGGAGCTGCTATTGAGAAGTGAGCTGGTTAAACAAAAGCCAATGATAGTAGCAATAGTGGTGGTGGTGGTGGTGGTAGAGTTTTGTCATCTGCAGTTTTCTGCTTCATACTAGCCATTAAATGTCAGATGTTTGCTTTTGTAGATGATTCTGCCATGGAATCAGAGGAGGTTTGTGATAATGTCTTATTTCCTGTCTTTTTTTTGCCTACCACTCGCAAATGTTAGCTTTAAACCTATTAATCTGTGATTAGCCAGTATTAAAAATTTAACTGAAAACTGCTCGGGTTCATTATGGTTGGCAAACCAACAAGTTGAGTAGACATGTTAGCTGTGAGCTACTCTTGCACTGGTTTTTAACCAGCTATAGTTCTGCAGCAGCAGATGTACTTTTTCAGCCACATGGTGTAAAAAGTACTGAATATTGTTCCAGTTTGTTTTGTGTTAAGCAGTAAGGCTTGAGTGTTTTGTCAGCTGTACTTGACTAGATGATGCAAGGCAAGATAAACACTTTGATAGGAGCTGAATTATTAGTTAGCATCCTTTGGTGTAAAGTTCTGTATTTTACAATAAAGATTGATTGATTGATTTATTTATTTATTTATTTATTTATTGATGTGACTTTACTGAGTAGATTGGTGAGAGTAAACCAGAGCAAGTCACTGGCACACAACAGGAAATAGATGAGCTCATTAGAGAAGGTATTAGTGTGCAATTTACATAGAGATGGTACTTTACTTCTACATGGGTTGCTTCACTTGTGCATACTGTGACATTGCTGAGTATGAGCTACAGATATTTCTGTGTGAAGTGTATATCTGTTACAAGCAAGTGATTTTGCATTGTAATGTGAAAAATGATATACATTTGTCTCATATGGCAGCTTGCTGTTAACCTGCATAAGTTGGTATATAATTCTTTCTGCAGTTGACCAGAAGGTGTATGGTATTTAACTGTAATTATGTTTGTGCCTATAAAAATGGTTGACGTTAACTGACTTTGCCATGTTGTCATCAAGGTGAGTTGTGATGACTGTAATGAACAGGTGAGATGCCACTGGATGAGCTGCTGGCAAAATACCACCCGACTGGAGCACACGATGATGATGATGATGGTGGTGATGGTGCTGGTCTTTTCCTGTATAGTCCAGCTAGCTTGTCAGATGCTTCGGATACCAGTGACGGTAATTTTGTTATTCATAACATGTGGTTTAACAGCTGGCTGTAGCCATTCTGGCAGTGAAGTTTTGCTGTGACTGTGTGCATCAGTGTGTGTCTCGTTAGTGAAATTATATCAGAATCTACCCAGCAGTTGCACTAGAGTAGCTTATGGGCACTGTGATGAACATCAGAATTTATGAGTGTGTTAATCTCATGCAGCAGTGATTAGTTTTATAGAGGTTGAAGGTCATGGTCAAGAAATGCCTGTGAATGAATGTAGTATTGATTGTGTGTTGGTTATAGCCGCCAGAAGTAACTGAATTGAATGTCATTAGATGTTATGTCAGTGATAATGTCACGTGTGTTGGTTGTATGTCTCTGTGCGTTTTATATGTTACACAGAGTTGAGCAGTGAATCAACTGACCAGGAACCTGTCGACGATGTCCACAGTGTGACAACTGACACTGTGTACCAGTGTATCTGCCTAGTTTATTGATGTGTGTTTGTGTGTTTTATACATTTCACAGAGTTGAGCGGTGACTCCACTGACCAGGAACCTGTCAATGATGTCCGTAGCGTGACAACTGACACTGTGTACCAGTGTATCTGCCTAGTTTGTTGATGTGTGTTTGTGTGTTTTATACATTTCACAGAGTTGAGCGGTGACTCAACTGACCAGGAGCCTGTCGACGATGTCCATAGTGTGACAACTCACACTGTGTACCAGTGTATCTGCCTAGTTTATTGATGTGTGTTTGTGTGTTTTATACATTTCACAGAGTTGAGCGGTGACTCCACTGACCAGGAACCTGTTGATGATGTCCGTAATGTGACAACCGACACTGTGTACAGTAACCTGGCTAGTTTATTGACTGCACTTCAGTCTGCACGTCCAGCTGGTCACACTCTTGATACATGTCCAGTAAGTAACTTCTGCTGTTCACTGTCACCGTCTCTTGGTGATATTTCTAAACGTCTCCAGGTCTGTGCCCACAGTTAATTTTTAAGTCAGCAACTGTTCTCTTATTGCTACTCATCATATCTTGTTGTAGTTGTTCTTGTTGGGACGACCGTGGGCACCAGTAATCAATGATACTGCTTGGAGATATCTTCAAACCGCACAAAATGAGGCACTCCGCATTGCTACTGGCTGTCGCAAGATGTCACACGCAGATCATTTACATGTGGAAACAAAACTACTACCTATTAAATTCCATTCAGAACTTCTCGCCAAACTATACTGGCTTTCCTGTTACCAATCACACCATCCATGTCATCATCTCACTTCTCTGCCTGCTCCAGCAAGAAACATGAAGGGCACGTTGATGAAGTTCAACAATGAAGTTGTACCTCTCTCAGAAGAAGGCATCACAGATACAGATATTTACCGGGACTGCTTACGCACCCTTCACAGCCAAGCAGTCGTCGACGCAAGAGCGAATTTTGTACCAAACAGAGTCCTTGGAGCTTCACCACCTGATATCTCACCTCTCGAAAATCTGCTCCCTCGGTCAGTCCGTACCACACTTGCCCAGTTGCGTTCCTGTCACTGTCGGCTCTTGAACAGTTACAAGGCCCGCATTGCCGGTGGCATATCAGATGTTTGTCCGGAGTGTGGAGTGGCACCACACTCCGTAGAGCATCTGTTTAACTGTCAAAGCAACGCGACCCAACTCACACCGCAAGATTTGTGGGATGACCCGGCCGCAGTCGCAGACTTCCTCAACCTGGATAACTGACGAAAGGAGAAGAGTCGCCGGGCTATCACAGCAACAACAACAACAACCGTCTTCAAAAAAAGCCTAAGGCTCCATTTTTTCAAATCGGATCGACATGAAATTTGGCAGGAATGTTCTTCCCATAAATGTGCATCGACTGACATAGTAGGATTTTTGATTTTACGTCATAATTTTAAGATGCTGACCACGATGTCATTTCACACAGAAAGTGGCATCGCCACTTTGCCTGAAATGACATCCGCAGTAAGTGGCGCTGCCTGGCAAGTAAACACAAAGTGCCCATCTGCGTGAGTGCCTATGAGCAGCTTTCTGCTGGTTCCTGATCTGTAGTACATTTCGGAGGAGCGCAACGGCCCGTCAGGACTTTGCGATGATGATGATGATGAGTACATTTCTGCTTGTTTTATTAAGAATGTTCAGAATTTCAGAGAGGATCAGGCTTGTTTTGTTTTGTTTTAGTTTACTTCTCTGCAACTAGAACTAGCGTGCATTATCTCACTTGTGCATTATTTACATACGATATGATGTGATTATTTTGCACTATAAACGGAAGTAACCGGGAATTTAATGTGGACTTTTACTATTAGTGCTAGCTAGTACCAGCCCCACTGAAGCTTACAATTTCTGTTGAGCCAGTGTACATTTCTAGACTTGCTCCAGGTTAGGATGGGTCTCCAAGCAGAAACTTTGAGGATTGCTGCAGCAAGTTTTTTGCAGTTCAAATACCATTCCTACCACCCAAGCAAACAGTAGGTTCAGAGCACTAACAAAAGTAGATAAATATGTCAGTTGTTTTCTAGTAAAAGTGTAGTTAGTTTGAGTGAAATAAGCAACATGCACAGTTGGGTTGTCAGCTCGTTTGTTGTAGTTCGTTGATGCAGTAGTTCAGTTGTCTGACATCATTGGACATGAAGTCACTGATGACCTGTCTGTGTGGTACAGACTGTAAGACAGCCGTCAACGTTGATAGTACAACCACTGAGAGACTATCAGCTGATTGGTATCAACTGGCTGCTGGCGATGTATGACCTGCGAGCTGGTTGCTTCCTGGCAGATGAGTCGGCACTCGGCAAGAAGGTAC
>Ga0209681_1000359_pt1 | contig 11764 bp, 7 predicted proteins | sample WorMetLIZISLAND2_3_FD_187416 | JGI IMG/M metagenome (GOLD analysis project Ga0209681, IMG submission 187416) | Marine gutless worms symbiont microbial communities from Max Planck institute for Marine Microbiology, Germany - Olavius clavatus LIZARD... ... | reverse complement strand
CAATTTCCAACAACTTTATTCATCTGTAGCTGTGACATTCAAGAACATCTCCTTTTTGCTTGTAAATAGTCACTATTTCACTCTTCTTTAAGTCACCTGGGATTCGCTCATCTGTCAAAAATTCATTGAGAGTTTTATGAAGCCAATCCACTCCAAGCTCATCTAAAGCTTTAATCATCTCTGCAGTGATTCCAGATGGTCCTGGTGCTTTATTATTACGCATTCGCTTCACTGCTTTCTCAATTTCTGTACGACTGATTTCATCCTCTGGCCCCTCCACTGCCTCCACATGCTCCAGTGGGTCTCTCGGATTTTCTACATTCAGAAGTTCTTCAAAGTAGGATTTCCATCGCTCCTGGATCAGCTTTTCATCTGTCAATATAGTCCCATCTCTGTCTTTGATGATGTTTACCGCCATCTTGTCTTGCCTAGATCTTTGTCGCACTTTTGCAATTTTATATATCTTCACCTGTCCTTCCTTCGTCTCCAGCTCATCATATATATGCTTTGTGGCTTCCTGCTTTGCTTTAGCAACCACACTCTTTGTTTCTTTACAGGCTTTCTTGTACACTGTCTTCAATGATGTATCATTTCGCATTTTTTGCCAACTCTTGAATGCTTCCTTCTTGTTCTTCACTGCCCTCTGTACATCCTCTGACCACCACCAGGTATCTCGTTCTTTTCGCTTTTGGCCCTTGGTGACACCACAAATGGTCTTTGCTGCTTCCACAATACTGGAACTGGAACTGTACAAATTCATTGTTGAATTATAATGACTGGTGATTTTCATCTTATCTCAGCAATAGTGCTTTGATTCTGCTGGAGTGCCATCCGTCCTGTAAAAAATACTGCCACAACAGTTCACAAAAGTTTACCTGGAGTAACGTAAGAAAAATGGGCTGGTTCGATAAAAAGTGAGTGTGTGAACATGTAAAAGGTGATATTAATTTTCCTAGGAGGTGTACGTTATGCACATTTTTAATAGCATTGCTTAATGTCATTATTCATCCTATGTATCTGTGACTGTAATGCATATGTTATCAGGGAATAAAAATGAGATGGAAATCTTTGAAATAGTGGTGCACTGTATACTGCCTGCCATGTTTCAGAGTTTTAAGAACATTAAACAGTGGGTTTCTTATTGCCCTGCCCTTAACTCAGAAGTATCATCATCATCATCATTCAGGAGCTTGTCATTGACGTGATGTATGCATTATTTTAATTGCTGTAAGGTTTTCTGGTGCACCAGTTTCGTACAGTTGGTATTTGATGCTGTTATTGTCGGTGTGTGTTAATTAGGATGCAGTGAATAAACATGACACAGAACGGTTAGAGTTGCAAGAAGAAAATACACAGCTGAGAACCAGATTAGAAGAGTCTGTAGCTCAGGTGATGACTTCTTATTTTTTCCCTTCTTTTTAGAATAAATGACTAGTTTTGTGTATTTTGCTTTGTTGAAGACCTGTGTTTTGTCAGACGTTATTTGCAACATTTTGTAAGTTGCAAGTTTCTGAAATGTTTTTATACAGTAATTTTGGTGTAATTATATTTGGTAGTTGTTAGTTGTGCACAACCATTATTGCTCAGAGTTGGTAAATATTAAGTGGTCAAAACTGTTATTGCTGTGATTAGTGATACACCATTTCAGAAACCCTTAAGTATTGTATACATTGTCAAGAGATCGCCAAGATTTGCTTAACATGCACATACAGTGAACATCTGACAGCACATTTTTCTAAGAATTTCCTAAGTTTTCCTGTGTCAAAAACTTAGGACTTTCTGAGTTTGTTTTAGGAATTCTCAAGCTGATTTACGAAAGCCGTCTTAATACTTACTAAGTTTTATAAAGTTTACAGCCAATCGTGGCATGGTATATAAATAAAAATTTGACTGGAGAGTCATTGTTTGACATATGTAGTCAATTGTAGACTGTTTTACTGCAACAGTGTTTGAGTGTGCTGTCATTTTTAGTTGCCACTACCAGTGGTTGCCATTGTAAACAGTGGTGGATTAAGTGATTTCGCTGCCCAAATTTGCCACAAATAAATTTATATCTATTTTGACACTGTATGGAAATGAACAATTGAAATAATGAATTCATGCATGTACCTAGGACACCTAAAGTACTTAATACACTTAGTGTACTTGCTAAGTTTTTTTAGCAGTTATGTATAAGTTTAGGATTCTTTTTATGTCACATTCTTTTCTTAAGATTTGTGTAGACCTAATTATCTGTGCAGGTTGAAGTCCTGCGTACTGACAATACTTTCCTCAATGAGCAGATGGCAAACTGCAAAGGTAATTCTTAGCTAGTAACGAATTATCAATATTTTAGTAATAATTTTATAAAATTTCACAGTGTTATAAGAAACAGTTTGGTTCATTGTACTGTATTAAATTTTAAACAGTTGATTATTTGTGTAAGTAAGTCAGTAAGTCAGCGTCGACCAGTGTTTGAGACGAGCTCACAGTCTTCGACCAGATACTGTGCCGTTGGGTTTCACAGCGGCCGATACACAAAGACAGCCAGTTTGAAGTTGACACGCTGTCTCACCAGCAACCAATGAAGTTGTCTGAGGACAGGAGTGATGTGTGTAATATAATCTGATTAAATGAAATGTTTTCATGCAAAAAGTTTTCATTGGCTAGTGTAAAGAAAAAATTCGGCATTAATCACGTTTCATTAAGCTGAAGTTTGACAAGTAAAAAAATTAATTGTTAATTTGCAAAGAAGCAGTCTAGTTGTGTTAGGGTTCTCATATGATGTTGTTTTACAATAACTCTTATGATGGAATGTTGCTTTTAAATGATGCGTCTGATTGCAGCTATGCTAGAGTGCTTAAAGAAAACCGATTCACCAAAGATTTCTGAATGCATTAGTCGAGGTACAACATTTCTTTTGCTGTTGGAACTTTTAGTTTCCTACTATTGATTTTTGTAGGTGAATTTCTTGTCATATGCCAATTGTTATGCATCATATTTGACAGCACTTTCGTTTCTGACTGCCATTAAGTTTCTGTCAAGATTCATGCATCTATATGGAGACATTTGCAGATTTCTCAAAAATAGGTTATTAAAGACAGTCTTACTAACTTTCTATGTATTGTTGATCTTATTAGAGCACTGCAGCTTAGCTAATGTTATGCAGTGCTCTATTGCGATAGCCCCATCTGTCTCTCCCAGTCCCTCTGTCACACGCTCGTATTGTCACTAAACGAATCCAGCTAAGATCAAGTGGTCTTCACCTCGGATAGCCTGATCATCCTAGTTTTTGGCAAGGTAAGGTTTATCTGAGAATTTAGGATAGAATCATCGCAAGCAAGGGCATCGTGATGGAGTGTGGAAAAGTTCCATTAATCTTTAAGCTTTAACATTATTCGCTAGATGTCGCTACTAGACAAGGTAAGCTGACCATTGACACTAAGTATTTGCTAATCACTGCAGTGATTTATTTCTTGAGACAGTTAGGCCTTACTTGTTTTATGTGTAGTGTTGATCAGTGTTATTATACTATATATATTATGCTTGTGTGCAACTGTGTTAAAATACGCGTTTGGTTTGTTGGCTTTGTTTATCATATATGCATGTGCAATGTTGCTGCTCTGTTCTTGTTCTAATTGTGTGGTAATTGATCCCTGATCTATTACAGGTGTACAAGTTGAGCTCGTAAATCTTCTCGACTTGCAGCTTCTCAGTGATGGTGACAGTCCTGAGAAGTCAGATGAAGACGATGGAAGCGAATGGCGAATGAGTAGCACTGAGAAGTCTATCGAAGCACATCCTTTTATAAGTCAGTTACATTATATAATTTTCTTGTTTCATATAGATGTAGGCGATGGAATATCACTTTGTTGTCGGTTCCTTGGGTCCACACAACCTTTGCTGCATCGATTTCAGCGTTGCTGCTCCCTCAATATTGAACCCTGCTAACATTTGTGCTTGTTCCTCATCTCGTACATTCCATCTTCTTAAAACCCACTATTTCGATCAGACCTTCAGTTCCCCCTAGTGGCTCACACAAGTGCCTCAGATTCGGCCTTTGGTCGACACTGTGCATTTTAAAGGATTTTACATATTTACTTACTTACTTTGCTGATCTGGGACCTCTATCAGGGCCTGTTCAATTTGTTGAAACTGAAACCGGTTTCAAGCATTCGATTTGTGAATCTGAAACCGGTTTCGAAAAACCATCGAAACTTACTTGAGGGACAGGTTCGCTGCTGTTTCCTGAACTGCATTTGTTTGTTTACGTTGATTGCCATAAAAGTATGATGTATTTATTCTGTGACAAGCATATTACCTTTTTGTGGATACATCTTATATACGTATACGAAGCAGTAAGTGGTAAACTTTTAATGCGGCAAAATAGTTGTTTTACTTATATAGACAGTATAGTGCCATAGGGATGCTTTTTGCATTCGCTTATCGGAGCGAAACCTGAATCTAAAACCGGTTTTGGTTTTGGTATATCGAATAGGCCCTTAGTCACTGATGGCATAAGGAAGGGCATCCGGCCAAAAGTGGTCCAGGCTGGAGTAGTGTTGCCTTACAGCTAGTCTTATCTTAGCCACAGAACAGGTGCTGCATGGCGTTCAGAGGCATCTTTGTTGTTCAAGGTGTGAAAATAGCTATTTCTACTGTATTATTATCAGTCATTTGTGCCTTTGTAGCTCTTGTTTCCTCCGACGAAGTATGCCAGCAAGATGGCACAGAAACAGGTCAGCATCGGCAGTTATGTGTTAACAATATATTATTTGTTGCAAAGACTATTGTAATATGCAGTGAAATTATCCATTGCACTTAGAAGCCTTACTCCGTTTACTTACTTTTGACTGTGTATGCAAAATCTGTGCTTTATTACTGGTATGAGTCGCAAGATTTTTGTACGTAAGCTGTCTTATAGCCTGAAGTACTCTGCACTTTGCTAGAGGTGTTAATTATATGCAGTAGCAGAAACTACATCCTGTTATGTAAAATAGCACATAAATAGGTCACTTGCATACACAGACGTCTCTGGGATATCTCAATTACCTTTGACAGTCATGCTGCAACTGTTTCAAGGCCAGCAAGTACTGAATTTGGGCACAGTGACACATCTGGAGAGTGCAGTCTCTAAACATTGCCAAGACACTTGCGTCGTCAGTTTCAGATTGGACTACTGCAACTCAGTCCTATAGATATTCCGAACTCAATAACAGGAAAGCTTTGGAGAATGCACAATTCTCACACGTGTTGTACTGCAGCAGCAGAAGTTATGTCACACTCAGCCTCTACTGGAATCATTGCATTGGCTGCCAGCTTCACAACAGATCAACTTTGAGCTGGTGACCTTGGCATATGAGATAAGTTCCACAACTCAACCAACCTACCTTCATTAGCTCATCTCAAGTCAGTTCTGCCACCCATCAGTGGCACTACACTCTTCAACACCTACCTCTACTGCAGGTTCCACAGACTCGAATGATATATGGCAACTGCACTTTACTTTCAGCACCTCTGTGCTGACTGAATAAAGTACCCGCTAATGTGTGTGTGCTGGAAACAGTCTGCCTGTTTTTCATAGGAGACTCAAGACATGTCTGTTCACTGTTGCTTTCACAGTCAAGTAGTATCATAGCCGGCACCTCTGTATCTTAACGTACAATTTTATTATTATAGAACTTTTGAGATTTGCTTATTACTTTACCTTAACTGAATTAACTGTTTATCTTTTTGATTTAAGTTCTGCCTTTATTGCTAACCTGTTCATCTTCTGTACACAGGCCATAACTTTTCGTGTCCTTGATACAGTATACAGTATCACATAAATGTGACAGTAGAATGAATGGTATTTCATTTTTTGTGTGGCATATTTGTAGATGAAGTCAGTCAGCTGCGGTTGAAAGTGTCCACATACAAAGGTTAGTGTAATTTATAGCTCATGAATAGGGCCCACAGTTTTCCGCTGATCACAGAATTTCAAGCCAAGCCATTGAATTTGCCATTCCCATGGAAGTCTGTGTCTGCGTAATTTGATTAGTGCAAGATTTGTTCAGTGCTGTTTGTATTTTTAATCCCTGCCAGCTGCCTGTGTTGTCCATTGTGCAAGATACTGGCAAATTTCCAATTGATACTGAACATCTTACAGAAACAGAATGAGGGACATTTTTAAAATCCATTTTTAGCTTTCAGTCTTCACATATCATCACTTTCATCACATTTTTTAAAAGACAAATGATACCAACGGTAACTTCACACATTGCCGTCATTCAGTAGCTGAAGAGCAGGCAGCCAAGTTTATTCATGAATGAGAGCCCATGGTGCACTGCAGAATTTGACGTTCTGGCCCGTGGAATTCGGCAAAAACTTTCTATGGAAAACTGTGGCCACTACTGATGAACGTGTACCAGACCTAGCGATTTACTGCTGAGTTTTTCAAATTTTGAAACTGGTATAGTAATTTCAGCCAAACTGTCAAAAGTTGTTTTGGTTGTTTAGTTATTTCAGGCTTTTTATGTGCATTTATCTCTTTGGCAATCGAATTCCAAGCAGAACATTTAACTGCTTGTTGGATTCTCACTGGTGCATTATGGATGTGTTTTAATGAGTGCATTGATTGATTGATTGACAGACGAGTTGAGTAGTTGTATGTCACAACTTGAAGATACACGTCTGCTGGTTAACTCATTGAGAGGTGTGCTCCGTTACCTTAACTTGTATCTATATCTGATGAAAAAATGTCAACATTTGCTGTTACTTCTGTTGTAAAATTTGCATAAATACTGTAGCATGCTGTTGCGTCTTCGTGTATTTTATTTTAAGCTGTATCTCAAAGACTCAATCAAACTGTATTGTGTATAGGTTTGATTTTGTGATTTAGCAGTTCCCAAAAGTTCTCCGTAGGTGACCAAGTCTAACCTGGAGTAACTCTGTGAAAATTGCCTGGTTAAACAGGAAGTTGAAAGTAGTAGAAATAATATCAGAATCAGCAGCAGTAGTTTTTTTATTAACTTACCATGACTCACACTGGCCTGTACAATACTGTTGCATTGAAAATTCTGTTACAGGAATGTTGTTTGATAAATTTGTATTTCTAGACGAAATCCGCAGTGCAGAAACGGATAAAGCTGTGCTGACAACCAAAATTCAAAATTTAGAAGGTCAGTGTGTTGGTTAATCTGTTTTAATTTATGCATTGTTGTAAGTTGTTGATGTGTCGTAAGGTTTATGTATCGTTAATAGCTTCTCTTATCAGTGTCTGCTGTTAATTTTTGTTTTTGTTTTAAATGTATTGACTGGACCGTAGACGTTTAAAATGTGATGTGGAATGGAAATATTCCTGGTGAAATACTCACTACCTGTATAAGTGCATATGCACATTGTACACACTAAAACACACAGCATTTTTGTCACAAATGACAATTGGTGTATAATGTTGTAGAAGAACTCCAGAATTGTGAACAGGAAAAGTCTTGTCAGGCCGTTAAAATACAGACACTAGAAGGTATTGTTTTTCGTGAGTAGTATGCACAGTCAAAATGTTTGTTTCAGTGTCACGAGGCCAGTGTTATAGATACGAATAATTGTATCAGATAGATGGATGCATATAGTTTCGCTGATGGCATAAGTGTTGCCACTGTTTTGTTAATAACATGAAAGCCGTTTTCATGTGTTGTTTGTTAATGTTTACACATGAGGTGTGATGTTTTAGTGCATGGCTAATGAATGTTGCACTGTGGTAAGATGGATGTGTGTGTCTGCATTGTTTATTAACAGCGCAGATAAAGACGCTGAGGGAGGAACTTAGTGCAGAGCGGCCACAGTCAGTGCTTAAATCCAGTGATTTGCTGGTTGGCAATGTTAATGACATCCAGACTGCACTGGCACAGAAGTCTCCAAGTGATGGTATGATGTTAGTCTGTTGTAAAAACCTTTCTGACAGCTGTTACCTTTGATAGTGGCATTTATGATTATAGCTCTCATAGCTCATCCTGTTTTTACTTTGCATTTTATAGATGGAATGTTTTAACCATACGGACATGCATTTTGTAACGTGTAATTTATGCTCGATAGCTGGCGAATAGTCTGTAGTCATTGTGCATATCAGCACCGTCTGTCAATGCTGATGGGCTAAAAATGAGTGTTGTACATTGCAGATGAAATTCTGCAGCTGAAACAAGAGTGTGAAGAGCTACGACAGCGAGTCCATGACGTTGAAATACAGATGCAAATGTAATGTCTGTTGTCCATTAAAAAATAAAACTAAAGCATTTATATTTGCTATTGGAATCTGCTTTGATGTGCTTTGAGAATGGGACGGTTATTATTCTGAACTTGGTGTAGTGGCCATGTTCATACAGTCACACCAATCAGCTAATGTATTTTTAAGGCAAATTGTATGTAATTAGGATACATTAATATTAGCCATTGCTGTTAACGACTGTAAAAATATCAGACATTACCTGAGGCTACTGTTTGATGTTGATTTTGTAGCTTCATTTAAAAAAGCTGTTTTTTTCTGGTGTTGCTCCAGTTTAGCTACATCCCCTTACAAGGGTAACCTTTTGAGATTGTGCAACTTAATTGTTACAGTCTAGATGACCCATCTGTCTCCCAACAAATAGTGTCTGCACTAGGTGGTGTAAAGAATGTACAAAGTATATACATGGCAGTAAGCAGCAAAGTTATAAGCTGCTCCATGTTGTGTATGCTTTGACTCTAGCTCACGGCAGGAAAATGAAGAGCTGAAAGCGGAATATCAGCGTCTTCAGGTGTCTTATCAGGAACTTGAACGAATCCGAGATGGCCTTCAACAGAATGAGAACTTGTACTACACCAACATGACAGATGCTCAGAAAGAACTGGAGTTATCAAAGTCTCAGGCAAGTTGTAATTACTTTACTTGCTTGTTTTAATTTTTTAGCGTGCGACAGCATATATGCCATAGCGCGTTATATGCTATCGCCCATCCGTCCATCCGTCCGTCACACGGGTGGATCAGTCAAAGACGGTTGAAGTTAGGATCACGCAACCTTCACCACAGAGTAGCCCCATGACTCTAGTTTCCTGACGCTTAACCTCGCCGTGATATTTGAAAGGGAAGATAGGGAGCGGGGGCGCCGAATGAGAGAGGGGTATGAAAAATGTGCAATTTTTAGCCAATAAGTCGCTGTATCTCAGAAATGGTGCAAGGTAGGACCAAAGTTATTATTAGTGACTAATAGGAAATGGTATATGCGCTTTCGATTGGTACCAAAATCATCGACCTTGGATGACCTTGAACTGCTGTACGTTCAAATTTTAGCGGAATTTTGCGCTAGTTGGATGTTTGAGAGGCTACAACGGCTAAACAAATGAAGATAGACCCACATTGTCAGTGAGGGAATTGTTGCGCACTGAAAGTACTTTCCAACGATGTATACATTAAGTTGATATTGTTGGGCGATCCTAAGTGGGGGCCGATTTAGTGCATTGCGTCACGCGCTTCCCTTTGCGTTAGCTAGGCTTTCTTATATTATATCAGGAACTGATCTCATATCACTACTCATCTTGTTTTTCTTCTCCTTGTTGTTTTTGTTGGGGCAACCTCTTCAAAAAAGCCCACGGCTCCGATTGGGCAGGATTGTTCTTCGTGAGTCGACTGATGGAGTTAGATTTTTGATTCGATGTTATAATTTCAAAATGGCAGTCATGACATACTTTCACGTAGGCGAAGTGCTGTTCTGCCATCTAGTGAGTGAAAACAAAGTGTCTGCCACACGAATATGCAACACAGCCCGTCATTTCCTGATCTGTAGTACGTTCGTACTTGTTGATCCATTTTTTACTAATGTTGACTGGAATTTGGATACATTCAGTGACTGTAAAGGTTGTGACATAGTGTGGCTGTGCTAATGACAGGTATCAGCAATGCAGACTGAGATGAATGAACTGAAAGCCAAACACCAGGACGAGTTATTGGCTCTTAGGAGCGAGTTAGACGATACAGTCGACGAGTTCTCAACGTTGTCTTACAATTCCCGAGCTGTACGTGTTTTTGATTCGATTCTGCATGATTTACTTTGTTATTTTCAAGCCTGCAGTGGAACTGCCCAAATATCCCGATTTATACTCGTTGAAAATATAAATAAATATCAGGTGTCTCAATCTTAGCTGAATATGTGGATCTCTTTCGGAAAATGTGCAAAGCAACAGTCAGCATTCATGTTATAAATGGTAAAATGTAAGTTAATTAACATGTAAACAACTAAAATAGCAGTCATAACTTCAAATAAAATTAAGTGCACCATGCACCCAAGTGCAGAGAATTCATTGTAGTGCCATCCATTGTAGTGTATCATCGGCCCACAGCAACAGCTATGCACGCATGGAGCTGGCAAGGGGTCGCAAACATGTCAAGTAGAAACAACAAGGGCCATATCCTCACCAAACACAGCAGTGAAAGTAGTGCATGTTTCAGTGCAGTGTAGCCCACCCATACAAAGCAGTATAATTTGACACCGGTCATGTCCCCAGCCACCTGTAGTGCCCAATGAATGTTTTCATTGTTATTACTGGAATGTAAAAAGCACCGATATTTATTAGTCATTTTTTGCTGGTCAAAGTAGAACTTCAATGGTTGCGAGGTGCAGATAATGTGTTCACAGGTTGCATGCAGCCTGTATGTTTGAAACTGCTAGTGTGTATAATAACTTTAATCATGTGTTACTTGTGTGCAGTTAAAGTTGACGCTACATTTGGTCACTGGTTTGTTTGCAGGTGTCATACTGTGCAACAATTCCTCTTGCACTACTTATACTTGTCATCGCCATTGCATTTCATCCACTTCTGTCTGCTCTTACCGTGACATCATCACCAACATAGCAGCAGAGTCTTTTCTAATTTGTCTTTTAGGTCGTGACAGTGGTCGTTTGACTGGTTGGCACTTGGCAGACGTTTTCTACTTATATACTTGTTGAATGTTAATTGCACGTACAGTCACTTTGGTTCTGTCGCTAACATGATTCAAGTTTAACATCGAGTTTTCCACGCATTTTATTATTATTATTATTAATGACATTTATAGGGCGCAAAATTTTAATCCTTAGCGAACAAAGGTACTAATAGTTTAGTCTGTTAATGACAGTTACTACCATTGTGTCATTTTCAGAAATGGCTCTGGCTTTTGTAACACATACTGTATAGAATTCTTTCACATTCTGTACTAGTCTGAAATTATTGTTAGTTTTGATTTCCTTTCATTACTGTTTTCCAACTTTTCCCGATAAATGTGAAGTTACTCGGTTCATGTGTCAATCAGTCCAATAAAGCAATCAATGAACATTGTGGCCAAAGATGTGAACAGTTCGTTGAAATGTGCATAGTAAGTTGATGAGTACACATCTCTGTGTTCAGAGATAAATCAAATAGTTTGTAGGAAACGTGACAGGAGTGAGGCAGCTTGTTTTACAGTTTTCTGTTTGTGCCAAACGCATTTACCGTAAAACTTCTATTAAATGCCGGGTCCCGAATAATCGCCGGGTCTCTAATAAACACCGGGGTTTTGAGGCCTATGTTCTAATAAACGCCGGGTATCGATTAAACGCCGGGTCTCAAATAAATGCCCAGGTCTTCTAGAAATAGAGTTGTCAGAGTACCAGCCATACACGAGTTACGTCACAGCTACCCCACAACACTCAGTGCTGACACAGACAATTCATTGTTTTTAGCTAACTAAACAGTTATACACGCTGAGAATTAACACATGAAGAATAAAATTAACATAAACAGGCAACATCGGATCGAA
>Ga0209681_1000358_pt1 | contig 11766 bp, 9 predicted proteins | sample WorMetLIZISLAND2_3_FD_187416 | JGI IMG/M metagenome (GOLD analysis project Ga0209681, IMG submission 187416) | Marine gutless worms symbiont microbial communities from Max Planck institute for Marine Microbiology, Germany - Olavius clavatus LIZARD... ... | reverse complement strand
ATATATTTGATTTTATTTTTCATACTAATTTAAGTAATTTATGTTTAGAGTTGATTCTTAGACAGAAATAGATGGTTGTATAAGATATTGAACATTAGTTGGTTTTATGTTGCATACATGCTGCATTAAACACGTGAACATGTTTTCATCCTGAAGCAGATGCTGTACAGTTCAGTGTATTTTGCTGACAAGTTATTTTACTCACTTTGAGTGTGTAGGACCTCTGTTGATGTTTTGCCGACAGATTCAACTGTGAGTCGCGGTTCTGCAGCAAAGTCACGACGGCCGGTGCGTGGAAGGAAAATGACAACAGGTCGCTTATCTCGACATGATGTCGGTAGCAGACCGTCGGCATTGCCACCTCGAGGCAAGCACGCAAATAGTCGAAGTGGTGGCCGGTCCAGCAGTCGGCAACAGGCAGCATCAGTACCAGCTCAAAACACAGAGTTGGTATATGATGATGAATGGGAAGCTGATGATGCGGAGAAAATCCCACGGGAAAACACAAATGAGAGATGTGACAGGCTGACGTCAACAATGCCTCGTCATGTGATGGAACATGACAGAGCTCAGGAACAGATGAATTCAGGTCTACTGCTGTGTTTCATAATCATTCACTAGAAAGGCAATAATGATAATAATCAGTCTTGGGGACTGAGACCACGGTCTTATAACAAGACCGGTGTCTTGTAACAAGACCGGTCTCAGACCAGCCTCGGTCTTGATCTTGGTCTTATACTTTCGGTCTTGGTCTTGATCTTGGTCTTGCAGCTTTGGTCTTGGTCTTATTGTTGGTCTTATACTTTACAAGACGCTGTGTGACATGATAATGCTGAAATGTAATAAGCACCTGTGTTCTTCTGTGCAATAAGTACAGAAACAGTGCCAAACGTTACTGGTCATCACTTTTTTGACGTTTTTTTGCACCAAGTTATTTTTTGATAAACAACATGCATCTTGCAACAGAAGAGTTTTTTCTGCTATGTATTCTTGCTGTTGCTTAACTGATCTTCGTCTTGGTCTTGGTCTTACAACTTTGGTCTTGGTCTTGGTCTTAACATTTTGGTCTTGTTTCCATCACTGATAATAATCCCACGTTTCACTTAACTGTAAATGAATTCCTGGAGTCCTTTGATTGATGCTGTTGGTTAGGTGACAGGAAGGGCATTTGGCAAATAATCTGCTGCAGTAATCCTTAGAGGATTGAGGACCCAGCCCAGCCTAGTCTGGATTAACTCCATGTATATAAATATATATATATATATACACAGCCATCTTAACACCATTGAGGACACTGGGCCTGCCGTGCTGACAGAGCCCTCTGTCAAGATGCCAGGGTGAAGAGTGCGGATGGGGTCCCCCTCCCTAGCTGATTAGGGGATCTGGGAAGCTCGCCTAGAGCCCCAGCCGAAAACGGTTTTGGTATGTTTTGAGCTTGAAAAACCACATATGATGGCAAATTGTTTGGAGTATGGGGACACAGTTACTAATGTCTCTGTAATACAGTATGCAACTATCACCCCCTCTCACTTTGGAATGTATTATGTGGAAACTCACTATTGATTTGATATTCAGTCCCATCATTGGAATTTGCACCGTTTTGTTTAGCAGCAAAAAATTACACGTTAGTCACTCGAGGTCCCTGGAGCTCGGGGGCCCTCAGCCCGGGCTGCTATTGTCTAAGTGACAACTGAAAGTAGCAGTAAAAGCATAAGTGAATTGATAAAGAAAATTTCTGTGAACTGAGATTGAGTATGTATTGTAGGTATGGTAGTATTTAACTAAGTTGACTTTGCTGTGCAGAATGCTCGTATTCATCAGCACGTGCTGTGCCGTTCAATCAGCGCCTTTTGTCGTCAACTCCAACTACTACACCAAAGAGAAAACGACTGGTTGAACGTCAAGGTGTTCTGATGCTGAATGGCTCGACAGAAACACAGATTCTGAACTCTACAGATACTGCAGCAGCGGTCCGGCCACTGAGTTCACCTCGTCTGTCTGGGCCGTGCTTGTCTCGAGGGGATGTTCAGTTTGCTGCGGCCGTTCATTGTTCTTCTTCATCATCATCAATTGCTAGTAGTACTGGCAGCTGTGACGTGGATGTCCCTGCTGCAGCTGCACATCCACTGTATTCTTTAGCGAGTGGCAATGTGCCATACCGAGGCAACAGTGCTCCATGTTACGGTGCGGTACATTCTTCTGGACGGCAGCCATTATCCACCAATCAGCCAGTTGTTTATACTACTGCCGAGAATTCATCCCACCCAGTTAGTCTGTCAGCGGTGCACTGTATTGACCATAACCAACAGTGTGGTATACCTGCTCCACCCACAACCAGCCATGTTCATTCCAGGTTTGATGCAGTGTATGGTACAAATCCCACATCACTTGGATTTACTGATCCTCACATTCATCCTCCTGTAAGACCTTCACAAGCTCGGACACACCAAAGTGTACCGTGCAGTTGTACTCAGCCAGCATTCCAGACAAATGTCAGGAACACTGCAGTCAGAGCTGACCGTTCACGACCTCCGGTAACTTTGGCAGCCAGTTCCTCGCAGGAAACCATCGAGATTAACTTGGATCGGTCGCCAGGAAGGTCAGAACCATTCACTGCGGTAAGAGGAAAAACAACAAAGCTCAGAAACAATCACCGGCATCCAAGGAGTGGTGCCGTACGAGATTGTCAGAGGTCAGAGAATACAGGTAGTCGTCGACCACGACGCCGTAGCGCAGCTGGTGACACTGACACTGAACGACTGACATCACTTCTCAGACACCTGAAGGTGATCATCACGGCAAATCGTAACCCGGAAGTCGCTCGGCTGCTAAGTGAAGTGTGTGATGCTGCACGTACTGCTCGATTGTTGTCACCGCTGCGGTCAGTAGAACCAGCTGTGGATGACTTGTCACCAGCAGTAGAGCAACTACGAAGTGAAATTACACAGTTGAACAGGTTTGAATGTGTGTTTTCATCTTGTATATATTTTTTGGGATTCAGCCTTCCCTTTAATAGACAGCGCTGGATTTTTGAGTGTTGAGTGATGAGGTCGCGGGTTCGACTGCTGGCCGGCGCACCATCAGGCAACAACTCTGGGCAAGTTGCTAACACCCATGTGCCTCTGTCACCAAGCAGTATAATTTGGACTCGGCCAAAGGGCAGTGATGCTCTGCGGCCAGGAAGATAGCTGTAGGTCCGGTGTCGCACTGGCCATGTGTCACAGACTTTAGTGGTTTATCCACCTAAAACGTAAAGGTAAAGGCAGTGTATAGCTGTTAATGGAATTCCATCTCACAGCTACGGAGTGTCACTTGCAATATGGGATCACACAGTGTTACCTGCCACCCGACAGAAGTGAGCACACCCCGTCTTAACCCCAGCCATACAGGCCGGTACTCGATTTACCTACCCCGGAGGGATGGAAGGCTGAGTTGACCTAGGTGACTTGTTACATACCGAGAAGGTTTACCCGCCCACAGGCGGTCACCCATCCAAGTACTAACCGGTTCCAGTGTCGATTAACTACGTTGATCGAAGCCAACATGCTAACCTACAGGCTCACGGCCACCGAGAGGGAGATGAGCACCCCACTTATGCTCCAAAGTGGAACATGGTCCACTTTACCTTACTTATCCGGCCTGCACTACCTGAGTTTCTCCAGGTTCAGTTGTGTACCCACTTGAGGCAGATAATTTGGGAATTGGGAACTTGGGTGAGGCTAGAGAGACGAGGATCTTGATATTTGTGCAGCGCTGCAATGCTGTCCTAAGCTACATAACAGTTTTCCGGGTCACTGAACTGCACAGTGTGAAGGTCATACCTACTTTTTCTTCTTTTTCTGTTAAATATTTTGAACCCCCCTTCCAATAATATTGTATTTACCAAGGGTTTTAAATTTATTTAGTAATATTAATAGTAATGTGTTTTTTAAGATACTGAGTTATAGAACTTGCACAGCAACTCAGAGAACTAATGTCATATACTATCCTCAGATTTTGTTCCCATCCGCTCATTGCTCATGACCTTCAAGATCAATTCAGCTGTTGCAACCTGAACTAACTGCAGGCCTGAGCACTGTCCTGAAATTCCTGAAATTTTGTAGACTGTCTCGAAATGTCCTGATATTCACAATGTCCTGTAATTGGTCTATTTCTTAACCATTTGTCCTGAAATTGCTAAATGATTGAAATTTGCTGACTTCAGATTGGATTTTTGACTAACAAAAGATCCCGCAAAATGGTCAGGTTTCCGTGGCTCTGCTCTGGACCCCACTGGGTGAGCTTACAGTCCTCCCCCATGCCCTCTAGCTGGAAATAATCAACGCCATATTGAGAATTGTTCATGTTACGATAAGCTAAATGTTAGCAATTTTACATAGCTGTCACACTTAGAACTTATTTTGTCAGTACAATTTGTCCTAAAAATGTCATGTGTGATATGAGTTTGAGCTGAGTTTGTTTGTTAACGTGCAGGCAGTTGCAGTTAGCTAAGCAGCAGCTGCGTGAGAAGGATGAACTTGTCAATGCAATGCACAAACCTGATGAGTCGTGCCAATGTGAGACCTAGTTACCTCATTTCATTATACTGTTGAGTGTTGACTACTCTGTGAGTGCTGTAGACCATTGATAATGAAGAATGACTAGCAGGGCAGCACAATGAGTTTAGTTTATTTCATGCCATTTCTACTGTAATGCTACTCTGGCAGTCATTTATCTACCGGTACTACTCTGTGTCTAAAAAACGTCTCACTTTGTCATTCACTGTAACTTTAATGTGCCTACACCAATGACTGCAGACAGACAAATGAGATCAATCTTATAAATAATCGTTCCAGTGTTCAGCTGTCGTCATCCCTGTATTCTCAGTTGCTCCATTCGTCATAGCTTTTTCTCGACCTTCAATTTATAACGCGCACAAGATCGAGAAATCGAATCTGAGGAATCGATTTCTCGACCTTGTGTGCGTTATAAATTGATTGTATTGTATTGTATTGTATTGTTCTCTGCTAATGCTATGCTATTATATGCAGCAAGTGGAGCTATGCACTGAAGTGGTGCAAGCCAAACAGTGATGATGTGTCGGTATTGTATGTTGCAAAATGGGACAACACGGCTGTAATTATTGTTATAGCAGCGGTTATTGGTTAAATGTTATTGTATCGCAGTTGCTTGCATGTTCCCATTGATCCATAATGCTGTAAGGATGTCGCTAATCTTTCCGGAAATTTTCTCTTATAGTAAATTTCGGGAAAATTTATAACCCTAGTTGTAATAGCAGAATGGATGTTGGAATGTTGTGTTGGTTGACTGAAGTGATTGATTCAAGTCACACGTGTAATGCTCGTCAGTGAGGCACGTAAAGAGAATTGTGTGTTGTTGAAGTTGCATGTTGGCTTGTAGTGGACCACCTGAGAATGTTGACTCGGCACCTGGAGAAGCAACTGGAAGAATCGCGGTCCGAAGTGGAGACACTGCGACGTCGGGTTGAGCTGCTGTCAGAAGAATCACAGAAAATTGCTCGTGATAAGGCTGCTATGGTTCAGACTTTGTCACGTAAGGTCTGGCACAAGTCTTTCCGGCTGTTTTAATGTTAGACTTTAGAAATTGATATTTTATGGGCCTGGAATGTCATGAAAAATGACTCCTGTCGTGGAATATCCTTGAAAAGTCTTGGAGTAAATGGTTGTTTTTGAAATTAATGCAAGAAATGCTTGTGGACACCACGAGTCAGAAATGCTTTTTTCTTGTCTTTGCCAAATGATAACCGTGGTCACAATCTTCTGCTGTTATGTAAATATGCAAGATCTCACTACATCTCAAAGCATAGCACTTTGTGAAATACGAGCGTCATCCCATAAATAAGTTACAAAATGGCATCTTTCTGTTAATTTTCAAAACATAAAGAATGCAAAGTATATGTTTTTAGGAAACGGAATGTATTTCAGCTGTGAGTTTTATTACTGTGACGTCATAATCGCTCAAAGTTGTGTACAGCCTTAAGGCTGCCATTTTTGTCTAGGCCTGGGCCATTTATGAGGTGGTTAGCCAGAGCTTTCCTCACCAATAGCACTTACATAGCAGTGAGCAGGATTCGAACTAGCAACCTGTGGATTGACAGTCCACTGCTCTAACCACTGTGCTATGGCGGCTCAAATTCTCTTGATATAAGATGTCTAATGGACCATTTGTCTGCTTTTACTGAAGCTTTTATAAGGATTTTTTGTGACTGGTTTTCTGTATCGTAGGATGAAGAGCGAATGCGGGAGCTTGAGGACCGTGACAACACGATACATGAGACACGGCAACAGCTTGAAGCTGCTCGTGAGGAGAAGCGTCAGTGTGAACTAGAACTGGCGACAGTGAGACGAGATGTACAGAGTCTAATGCTACAACTGCAACAGAAAGACAGCGAGATTCAGAGATCACGCAGCCTTATCAGGTAGCCACTGCTGCCGCTGCTGATCGTGATTGTGAGTGTGGGACTGTGGGTTTTACTTTATTCTGCTATTCTACTCTGTTACAAAATAATAACACTAGTAGTCCTACAGTTCATGCTGGATAGAAAGCATCATTGTAGATTCCTTTGGTGCTTAGTCCGTGTTTGGCCTCCAGTGTACTTGGAGTTCTGTTTTGGGAAATAGCCGTATCTTCCAGCATCATCTTCCCCATTGCAATTGTGCTCTGTGTATCTTTTTCACAGTATCAACTACTGTGCTGTGTGACTTGACAAACTTGTTGCTCCCTGTACATGATACACATGTAACTTTCGTCTTTTTGACATTTATCTTCATTCCGTATTTATCTACTGACGTTGTCCATTAGATTTTGCAGATTTTTCTGTGTGCTTGCTATGACTGCTGTGTCATCTGTAAATCATATGTGGATATTATATGTCCTCCAGCTGTTCTTCCCTGTATTCTCAGTTGTTCCATTCATCATGGAAATAAAGAACAACCCTGACTGACACCTCTGCCGGTTTTACACACAATGTCAGGGTTCTTCTGACTATGTGTAACGGTGAAGTTGGAAATTTTATAATGGTGAAAAATTGATCTTTGCTCTTTTATATCTCTAACGACAATGTCACCCTTATAGAGTGTTTCTATAAACTGAAGTTTTTTTTTATATAAATTCATAAATAACGAACAACATTGGAAATAAAGAACAACCCTGACTGACACTTCTGCCAGTTTTGCATGCTACTGAAGAACCATCCACTTCTCAGACATAAACTGACTGTTCCTTGTTAACTCTCTCTCAAATCAACTCCAGTGTTATGTAATATCTCAATCAGCATAATCCAGTCCATGCCGTCAAAACTCTTTGTAATTACAAAACAGACATCGACTTCTTTTATCATGTTTCAAACCTCTTTTGTACAATACATGCACCGCTGCCTTTGCATCTCTTGTGCTGGGTTCTCTTCTAAGTCCATACTGGTCTGTTCCAAGAAATAATTCCGCTTTGCTTTCTCATCTTCATGTTCGGCTTTGCTTTCTGATCTTCATGCAATTACCCTCAGAACTATTGTTGATGTTTGCAGTTTGAAGCTGATGCTTCTGAAGTTGACACATTCTTGTGAACCATTTTTAGCCGATCGTACTGCTACACAGTATGATCGGCTATTGGCATCATCGTGTCGTCTGTCTGTCCGTCTGTCTGTCTGTGACGCTGTGCATTGTGGCTCTCAGGGTTGGTGTACACGGCTAAAAGTTGCACCAGCGTGTTCCTAGCAGACATGTTCCTATTTGTCCCTCCAGACACTTTTGCTGTAGGATGTATTGTTTAGCCACAAAATGCGCCACAAAAAAACGACTCGAAGAAACACGTGTGTGCATTAGTTTATATCGATTACTTACTGTTGACCCGCGTGACCTAATTTCGTCGTGACGCTACACGCTTGAGTGAGTGGATTTAGTGAGTGCGTTTGTAAACGGAAGAGCGAGATCTGATTTTTCCGTTCAAGCCGCTCATGGGCCTGAACCTCCGGTTTGATAGTTCGCCAGTAGTTTATGAATGCCCGGCTCGATCTGTACCTCGTTTTGCTGTTATAACAGCACCTGTATTAACATTTATATTCACAGGTCGAGACGCTGCGATCACAGTGAATAGCGTCAAAATAGATATCATGCAGTAGTTGTTTTAGTCGATCATACTACTGCATGCAGTACGATTGGCTATCACAGCAATAGCTGAGCTTCTTGTTGTTTTTATTTACCAGAGGATGATTGCTTGTAAGTCTTATGGCCACTCTCCTTGGCTGTAGGTTTCAGACAATTCTGCTTTACTGTTTGTGCCATCCATGTGCTTTCAAGGATTCTGTAGGTGTTTCGTCACCACCTAGCGCTTTGTCAGATTTTGTCTGACATAGCACACTCTGATTCTTCGTTTTCATTCAGTTTACTGTCTACCACCAGTTACTACACTAAACCACAGCAACAGTAAAATGTATTATTACGTCCTGATTGGTTGCAGTGTAGTTGTTATCACGTGTTGATGTAAATGTGTTGAAGTGACTGACGTGTGTAACTCAGGGGTCTGCATCAGTCAATGAGTCGACTTGTTCACGACCTGCAGAGTTGTCGGCCTGCAGCGGCTGCAACTTCATCATCGACGTCACTCATGTCGGTCCACGTCCATGACACACTGAGGACAATCAGCAATCAGCTACACCAGCTTGAGCCACTTTCACCACCAGACAGGTAGGTTACTGTCAGCACATTACACTGTCAGCAGCTGACAGGTAGGATACTGTCAGCACATTACACTGTTACCACCAGACAGGTACGCTACTGTTAGCACATTACACTGTCAGCAGCTGACAGGTACATTACTGTCAGCATGTTACACTGTCACCGCCATACAGGTAGGTACGCTAATGTCAGCACGTTATACTCTCACCGCCATACAGGTAGGTACGCTAATGTCAGCACGTTACACTGTCACCGCCAGACAGGTAGGTACCCTAATGTCAGCACGTTACACTCTCACCGCCATACAGGTAGGTACGCTAATGTCAGCACATTACACTGTCACCGCCAGACAGGTACACTACTGTCAGCACGTTACACTGTCAGCAGCTGACAGGTACTTTACTGCCAGCACGTTACACTGTCAGCAGCTGACAGGTACGTTACTGTCAGCACGTGACACTGTCACCGCCAGACAGGTACGCTACTGTCAGCACGTTACACTTTCAGCAGCTGACAGGTACGCTACTGTCAGCAACTGACAGTAGCATACCTGTTAGCAGCTGACAGTAATGTACCTGTCAGCTGTTGTCCTGGCAAGGTGAGATAATCAGATGAGAAGGTAGAAGGTAGATTCTTGTGTATGCATTGCATTGGCCTTGCTAGTGTGCAGTGCGCGCTGTAGTGAGCATTGCAGCAATTACACTATGCGTTCAAATTGTCTGCCATCAACATGCATGTGTGTTTTGAGTCGTGCATGCCGCTGGTTTGTGGATGCATTGATGAAATGTTCAGTGTTGTGCCAAATATTTTGCAGACACAGTGACCTCACAACGTCATCAGCAGCGTGGAAAAACAGTTTTGCAAATGAAGTAATGTTTGAGGTTCAAGCTTCCTCTGCTGTTGATTTTTGAATGTAGCAGTGAAGAACTAAAGTTATTCTACAGGTGCAAAAGTAGCATAAAGATGGAAGTGTCATGCTTTCTAAGGCTTAGAGTATACAAACTGTACAAGTGTGTACAGTAAATGACATGATGTTTGTTACTTTACTGTTTGACAGCTTCGTGACACCGCCAGTACGAGCTGAAGATGACAGACAACCACGGTCAGCCCAGCGGTCACTCGACTTTGGTCGATCTCGTCTTAACACTTCTGACCCAGTTCCAGTGACCTCTGACCCACATCGTTTGTCCACTCACAGTTGTCCAGACACGTCGTCCTATCTTGAAATGCCACCTCTGCATCAGCCGCAATGTACCATCAGGACTTGTGCCAATGGCGATGTTGTTCGTCGTTCACGGCACAGTGGTGGTTCAACTACCGTCAAGGCACTGCTCACACCAATTGCTCGACGTTTGCAGTCATCGTCGTCCGTTACCCCGCCGTGCCGTCGCTGTGACGTTGACAACTGTTATGCTGACCGCCTGGACCGTACGCTCACTGATGCTGACAATTGTTACGTTGACCATCTTGACCACACACTGACTGACACTGTCAACTGTTCACAGCAGTGTAACCCAGCAGCTAGTGATGCCGGTCAAACAGTCGATGAATCTAGTCATTCCCGCTACAGCACGTCACACTACTTCGACACATATCCAAACGCCCAGCTGGATTCCACTGGCAACACCACTCGCGATGGTACACCATACTCCGAGTGTAACCTGCGGCAATTTGACAATGCTAGGTACAGGTCGGGACAGACGTTGGCTGCAGATACTGCGGCCGATGCTGATGCTTCAACGTTAATTAGTTCAATACATCGGAATGGATCGCCAGTACGGCATCTATCTCCGTGCTCGGCACCTTCTGTTGAAGGATCAGTTGAGACCTCGTCATTGGACAGTATCTCGACCAATGACGATGTAGCTTTCCGTGCCGGACTTGCCCAGCTGGATGCAAACATCGCCCTAGTTCAGCGGCGACTGCAAGGATCCTTGTCCAGTCCAACGTCAGCATGCCGGAGTCCACGAGCCAACTCTGGCCGCCACAGCTAGTTACTGTCACCGTCTTAACATCATATGTCACCACGTAATACCATAGACGTGGGCTGTCTCCTGGAAAAGGCAAAAATAACTTAACTAGATAGAATAGAAAACATGAACGATAAAAATGGAAAAGGATACCAATACAATTATGGTCGTTGGAAGAAGGTGAAAAGGCTTTGCCCCTTGAATATTTTCTGCTGATTGTGTACAGGGTGACCACTGTCTGGAAAACCTGGAAATGTCCGGGAATTTGATAGCTGTCAGGGAAATGTCCAGGAATCTGATAAAAGTCAGGGAATTGTCTGGGAAAAAATCTTGTCAGGGAAAATGTGTTCTACATTGTGAGTGGTTTATAATTTTATTGTCAGCTGCATACCTGCATCCAGTCTGGTATATATAGTACCGTCCATTTAGCACATTTACTATTTTTATGTTGAAGTTGTGGATGACAGTGTTTTTAAGCTTTGTATCCATTCACTTTGGAACTTATCAGTGTTTATTGTATAACGACTGTATAGCACATGCATGCTATGATATGAGCAGCACGTAACATACACAGGAGTGTATCAGGGAATTTCACGGAGTATTGCTAGTGGTCGCCCTGTATGTAATAATGCCATTGTGTATCATTGCTGTATATATTCTCACATATTTATTCCCACTGTTGATAGAAATATTAATTATTGGCGCTCTATATAGAAGCTGCATTGAGCTGAGTGCTTGTTTTTTTCTCCAGCTGAAATCATTTTTAGCAGTAACAAAATTCATTTTGCTTCCTTGTAACTTCTAATGCTGATATTGTATTTTATTCTGCAGTATTGAATGGCTCTGCCGATGAAATGCAGCTTCTTACCAAGCTTGCTTTTGAGTTCACTTTTGATCTTGATAGATTATTCCATATTTTTTACTCCTTGCGCTCTACGTCCCTAACGTAGCGAAAGAGGAGTATATGAGATCAGTGTAAGAAGTATGAATATTGACGACCGACCGACGACCGACCGACCTCAGGGCCCATTCACACATTTTGGGAAAATGTCACATGGCCATAACTCTGCAACGCGTCAACCGATCCCCTTCATGTTTGGTTC
>Ga0209681_1000357_pt1 | contig 11767 bp, 8 predicted proteins | sample WorMetLIZISLAND2_3_FD_187416 | JGI IMG/M metagenome (GOLD analysis project Ga0209681, IMG submission 187416) | Marine gutless worms symbiont microbial communities from Max Planck institute for Marine Microbiology, Germany - Olavius clavatus LIZARD... ... | reverse complement strand
TCGCTCAGCGACGTCAACAGCACCGTCGGTACGTCATTTTGACGTCGATATGCCCAGCTTCCTCGACGTAGACGTCTGGTGACGTCGAATTTACGTCTATTAGACGTACCTGTGTTATCTGGGTAGTCGGGGAAATGCATCTCACTCTACCACCGGAAGTCGCCCGCCCACGGCGACTGGTGGAAAGTACCGTAACCTTTTTTAGTCCTATCTTGCACCGTTTCAGAGATATTGCAAGTTTTTTGTGCTCATGACCCCATCCCTATTAGGAGCTATTCCACCCTAATTTTTGGAGTGGTCTCGGACCAGATCGCCGAAGTTGGGGTCAGCTCGAGCAGATGCCAGAAACCTTAAATTAATCAGCCGTGTAATTATTTTCGAAGTATTCCAACCTGTGTGAACAAGAAAGCTGAGCTATCGCAAAGATGACCGACCGCACGTACGATGCGCCCCAGTGCCCTGAAAATTTTCGGGAGTCCCTGACGGGTACTTTTTCTGAAATTTTTAATGGGCTTAGGCCTAATTTTCTTCCGATTGATTCTATGAATATGCGTACAAAATTTGAAGTTCGTAACTTTACCTGTTCCTGAGATACCCAAAAAATTGGACAGTCCATGGACGCTCGATCCCTTTTCTCCAAAATTTGTAACCGGGCTTTTACCGTATTTGGATGGACCCTGTGAATGTTCCGGCCAAATTTGAAGTTCGTAGTTTTACCCGTTCCTGAGATAATTGGGGGTACCCAAAAAATTTGGACAGTCCCTGCATGGATATGCCTACGCCCACGCTCCCTTCTCTCCAAAATTTTTAATGTGCTTTTGTTCGGATATATCCTATGAATGTTCCAGCCAAATTTGAAGTCCGTAGCTTCACCCCTTCCCGAGATAATAGCGATTGGAGTTTTGGGTGGCGGTTGCGAACCCCCAATCTTGGGGAAAGCCGTCTATGGGGTCCACGTACGTCACACCTCTAGTTTCCTCAGAATTTCCCCATGTTCCCCTGGGAGTAGGTGGATGGCCTTTGGGCTACGAAGAGCGAAGGTGTTGGGCTAATTGTCCGTGCAATTAGTTTCCCAGATTTATGTGATCCTGATCCACCAATGTAGGGCCTACGTAGGCCTATATAATACAGACAGACAGACAGACAGACAGAATGTCGGTGGTCGGCTTATATAGTCCTATTCAAAGCGTATAGGGTTCGCAAAATTTTCATTCAATTTAATTTATAGTATGAGGAAGAGCAACCCACGAACTTTAATACGGTTAAAAGTTAAGGTGGTCAATGTCCCACAAGTACGAATGGGCCTACACCAAAATTGCTAATTTGGCGATTTTGGCCACTATCGTACCTGTGCGAAAGACGCAGCTAGTGCGTCTTCACTGCGCATGCGCAATGTAAGGTTACGTTTCAGGAATTCTTTTGTTAATTCCGCGCATACCTGACCGAATTTCTAGCGAAATATTTAACTGGAAATCGCGTAGAAATTATCGAAATCAGCTGACCGACCGGTGGGGGCAGCAGGTAAGGACAAGATACGATCAAATGTTGATACCTGGGCGTCGAATTACGACACGGCGGCTGGCCGAGTTATGCAGGTCCGACATTGCTAAAATAATTGGAAAAGTTGTCTAAAAAGTTTTACATCGCGTTCGATCAGAGTGAAAAGTCCTTAAAAGTTGTTGAGATTAATTAAAGGCCAGTATTTATTGCCAGATACACTGTTCTTTCATGGTTCGATTGGCGACATTTGCCATTTTCAGCGAAGACAAATTCTCAAGTTTGTTTAGTACTGTAATGGCGGCCAACAAGGCCTCACCAGAGTTCAGTGCTGTGCAATGAATTACAAGGTACTTGAATTAGCACCCTTAGCCGCCGCATGTTTTTTGACGGCACGAATGAAGAAGAACAGAAAAGTTGATAGCTTTAGGTTGTCTTGTTAAGTTATTTTGCTATGTCTTGTAAATGTTCATATTCAGTTGTCGATGAATAAGTAAGTAAGTAAGTAAGTAAGTAATAATAACAATAATAATAATAAGTCCGCCAACTTCTAAGCCGTGCCGTAACATGGGACGACCCTTACAAGGGCATGGAAGTAAGCTTCTAAGGCACTAGCCTAATGATAAGCCGAGTTCAGAACTGTATCGGTAGATCAGAGCCGTATCTAGTATGGCTACTAAGGCGCCTATTAACAAAAAAGTCGCTATGCGCCGCAGTCTCGCGCAAACAGAAACGTCTTCAGAAGCCGTTTGAACTGTCCTATCTTGACATCTGGCTGACGCAACTCAGCTGGTAAACTGTTCCACAGCCGTGGGTCAGCAACCGAGAAACTCCTGTCACCAAGGCGCGTTCTTGTTGGCGGAACGATACAAGTGTCGACGTCCGCTGATCGCAGTCGGCGTCGACCAGTGTTTGAGACGAGCTGACAGTCTTCGACCAGATACTGTGCCGTTGTGTTACGCAGCGCCTGATACACGAGGACAGCCAGTTTGAAGTTGACCCGCTGTCTTAAACGGCAACCAGTGAAGTTGTCTGAGGACAGGAGTGATGTGGTCTCGACGCCAAAAGCCTGTAACGAGCCGAGCTGCTGCATTTTGCACCGACTGCAGATGTTGAAGCAGGTTGTCTGTAACGCCGCATAAAAGTGAAGTAGGACTCAGTTGCTATGCATTCAAAGCGAAACAAGTGGCTTACTCTCATATGTCTGACTCTGAGAGGGTGTCTGATGGTAGCCAGTGGCCACATAATTTGATATAAAGCAATGGGGTGGCTTACCAGACACTTTTGACTGAGGACACTTCGGAACCAAGGCACTTCGAATCAAAAAATGTGGGCCCAACTCCAAAGCGTTTGGACACTTCAGAGTTTTGTACTGTCTGTCCATTAGACACTACTAACCCAGGACCAAAGTGTCCCATTTGCACCTAAAAGCACTGGACGTCTTCTGCATCGTAGTTATTAACAAATGTTTGAGCTATATTTGTAACTGAAAAGCAGCTCATTTCAGCACAGCCTTTTCAGTTCACTTGTCTTGCTCGTGTTGTACTGCAACGCTGAAAGTCGTGTCATGCCTAGCCTCTACTGGAATCATTACCTGGCTTCCGATTTCCCATCGAATCAACTTCAAGCTGGCGACCTTGGCATACAAAATACAGTCAACATCCCAACCAGTTATCTTCATCAACTCATCCCCCACCAGTTCAGTGACTTTGCAGTGTCACTAAGCTCCTCACAAAGACCTCTGCTGCAGGTGCCACAAACTTGAACTGCATGGCAGTCATGCTGTCAGTGTGGCTGTACTGAACCTATGGAACAAACTACCTGCCGATGTTCTCGCTGCGAATAGTCTGAATGTTTTTCGTAGGAGACTGAACTTGAAAATCATTTTTGTTCCATGTTGTTTTTGGTATCTGGTTCTATTGCACCATCTCTAATCATAGCCATTTAGATCAGTGCCTGTGATTTGTAACTGTCGTCAGTTTGAAGTCATGCTGAATATTTCAGCTAAAATGCTGGAAGAGTTGAAATACTGACTGGTTTATATTGACACAAGTTTGCAGTAACTAGTGTTTATCTGTGTGGTCAGGCGATGGATCCTGGTGGTCCAGATGTGAAGTCATCAGTTACTGGTGCAGTGATTGGCACTGAAAGTGACACTGGAAGCGGAATGGCTTCCCCAGGCACCAGTACCATGGATGAGCTAGGCAATGATGCTGAGGGCATCTGGAGTCCCGATATTGAACAGAGTTTCCAGGAAGCACTTGCTATTTATCCACCGTGTGGTCGCCGGAAAATTATACTGTCAGATGAAGGCAAAATGTATGGTATGTTATTGCAGATTTTAGCTTAACTTCTATTCTTATTGCATATGTATTTTGAAGCAGTGCAGTAATTTGTCGTCTGTTGTTTACTTACCTGGGGCTTCGAGTATAACTTTTACAAACAGCGAGTGACTATTGATATTTGCATCTGTAGTTACATTTGACCCGTAGTTAGGTTGTCGTAAGATGAAAGTAATTTCTCAGTGTTGCTGATTGTAATATCCTCAGCCCTGAATGTTGGGAGTTTGTTTTTTTGCAGTTGGCTGTCAGTGTTAGGTGGGTGAATACACAGCATGATACAATGCTGGCTGAAGCCTGAATTCAGCATCCAGCTGAAACACTTTGGTGACTCAGCTTGCAGCTTGATTAGTTTGTTGCAGGTCGCAACGAGCTGATTGCTCGCTATATAAAGCTAAGGACTGGAAAAACACGTTCTCGCAAGCAGGTGTCAAGTCATATTCAAGTGTTGTCTCGGCGCAAAGCCAAAGAAGTCACATCTCATTTAAAGGTTAGTCGACAGATTTGTTCTAGGCCTGTACATGTTATTATGTTGTCAGTCTGTTTTACATAATGGCGTACTTGGTTAGTAACTTATAACATTTTGTTTAAAGGCAGGAACATTCGTACATGTACATGTAACGGCTAAGAGTGTGCACAGAATGTACCACTGGACAGAATCTGTGGTGAAGTCAGATTGTAGCTGGTATAATTACCATGTTGCATCATGGCCACTGTTTGGATATTACTGATCTGATGATCCTCTAATTTACTACTGGCATTGACGACGACAATGACTTTCCATTTTTGTTTAGGCCTAACCTGCCCACTTTTCTAAAGTTACTCTAGGTTGGGCCACTCCCCAAGAGTAAACCTATTTTGGAATTATTGGAGGGTGGTTTAAATATATAGAATACTGTTTATTTTATGAACATAGTGTAGATTATGTGGAATGATGATCGTGGCTTTGATGATGTGCAAAATAAGTTGATATGTGTAGGATCATAGCGGCAAAGAATCTGCACTTCAGACAATGCCATCGTCTCATGTAACAACTGCTGCTGCCGCTGCCGTTGCTGCTGCAGCGACGGCGGTACATAACAAGCCTGCAGCCACCAGTCTTCCATCACCACCAGTGTCACTACAGGTCCCAGCAAGTCATCCTGCCATCGAGCCACCGGTTGGTTTCCCGGCTGGACAGATGTATCCGTCTGGGTTTCATCCGCAGCTGTGGGGTGGTACGCCGACCAGCGAGTAAGTGTCATCAGTGAATTAGATCTGTACAAATCTGCCCATTTATACTCTTATGCTGCTGTGTTATTTCAAAATAGGCTTTGTGTTGTAATGTAATGACTTTAATGGTATATGATCTAAGATTGCACAAAATATCACTACTGTGTCACTCCATGTATTTGAAAATTCATGAAGCCACATACACCTGAACTCGACTCGATCTTATTGTTTGTACTGCATCCTCAGCAAGTCAATTGCGTCATCATCAGCAAGATGTAGAGTAGTAAAACTGCCAGAAAATCTTGCAATATGACCCATTTTTAACACATTACCCTACTAGATTATCTGTGTAAACAAATTCCATTTTTTACCTTGACATTGTGCCACCTTCTAGCTGTGTTAAAACTTAAAAGTGCTTTTCCAGCCAAACTGCTAATAGTTGTTTGACCTTGTTTAAACAATATTTGAGAGTCACTTGCCTGTTCTTTTAAACACCTTTCAACAGTCTGCACGCTTGTTATTGAGCAATGGTGAGCAGATCACAAGGGTCGTGATTTTTTATTCTACCTGGTTTAACCCCGGGCTAAACCGGGCATATACCTAGCCATTCTTTTTTACCAACCAGGTAAAAAATTGCCCCATTTTTTACCCGGTTGGTAAAAAAGAACTGCTAGGTATATGCCCGGGTTAAACCGGGTAGAATAAAAAACACGACCAGTGTTAAGATATATTCAATACATGCAGGACATTCAATACAGCATCCATGTGACATCGTCACCTCTTACTTAGCATTCACTAGCAAATAATATTATATATGTCGGTATAAATGATCCCTGTCTATTATTGCAATAACAGTCTGTTGTCAACGATCTTTCAGAATTTTTGGCATATATACATGCACACATTGTTTTAATGGCCATTTTCCAGGCAAACCGTGTCTGGGTTAGCCGGTTGCCCTCCTGATTCTCAGTCTCCAGTCATTCTTATGCTGAGTGTCCTCATAGGACAGTCCAAAACTCTTCATACCCAACATACAGTACGAGGATAATTAACATTCAGTAGAAGATATGTACTGGTATATCGTCGCATGCTGAGTTGTCACTGTATTGTGTCGTAAATCTTTATTAAGAAATGTAAGTGTCCAAACATGTCATGTGTGTGTGGTGTGTAATTGCAGTCCTGCTTATTACTTGTCGGCGTATCCGTTAGAGAAACCGCTCATCATTGTCCCAAATCCTGTGGAGGTCGGGCCACCATGGAGAGATCGCAGCATCGTTGGACCAAAGTTACGTTTGGTAGAACTCTCTGCATTTGTCGAGCGTCAGCAGGAAGGAGAATCGGTAAACTTTTGACCATTACAGTAATTTCACTTGCAGATATTCGTCTGTTGTACTGTTCAGTGCTTTCACACTGTTGGTTGGGTAGCAGGACTAGTAAACTAGGAGGTTATTGGCAGCAAGCGGTGCTATGCACTGAATTAGTACAAGCCGAACAGTGATGATGCTGATGATGAGGAGGAGGATTGCTCAAAATGTTTTGATAAATATTCATCACTGTCTCATAGGTAAGGGCTTGGGGCATTCTGTTAGATTCTTGGGTGACCTGGACCGGAATATTTTTTACGCTGTGTAAGATTGTGAAATGGGCATTACATATAGGTACTGGTACATTCTGTAGTAAACACTGCTGTAATGTTTTGTTTCAGTACAATGGACAACACTTGTTTGTACACATCGGCAACAATGTCACGTACTCTGATCCTGTTCTTGAGGTAAGAACGTCTGCTGATGATGTCAGTTAAAGTGCTGTGACAGAAAGTCAGTAAGTCTGTAGCAAGCCACATTTGACCAAACAAAATTTTCTAGAACAAATTGAACTGATCTTTCATGGATTTAAAGTCGGGACAACAAAAATTTTGTCACTGTGCAACTCACGGGCCACAGAAATGAAGCCTGCAGGCCACTTGCGGCCGTAGTTTACCACTCCCTGATGCACTGCTAAATGGCTCATGTTTGATTTGTACATTGTCTTGCTGTTGTAGTCTGTTGATATTCGACAAATAGCCGACAAATTTCCTGACAAGACAGGTGGTTTGCGTGAACTGTTTGACAAAGGTCCACAGTCTGCGTTCTTTCTCGTAAAATTTTGGGTGAGTAGTATGTATGTTGCTGCTTTGTTTTTCTGCTGGTTTGATACCTTGTTGTTTGGCTTGGATTGTTTTTGTTGGTTTCTTGTTTCACCTTACTCACCTTGACACTGCATTGTGGATATGTGATGTCATTGTATAGGATGTGCTTCGAGATTCCTTTTGAGTTTGTTTTAACTTAAACTGAAGAACATATCGTTGCTAATAGCTGTTTTAAACTTGTTGGTGATTAACAGATTGCATTATGGCCAGTAAAGTCGATTAGCAGTGAGATGCGTTTGTGCAGTGAATAGCTTATTGTGTGTTGTGTACTGTATTATTGACAGGCCGACATCAACACAGAAGTCACAGATGACATTGGCAGTTTCTATGGCGTCTCTAATCTGTAAGATTGTCACTTATGCAGTTTTTCAATTGCCTCGTATTGATATTTGTACACAAGATTATATGACGTGTCAGTTTTTGGATCAGTAACTGATTCCATATTGCTGTCCATGTTGTGTTGTTGGAGCAAAATAGCTCCATCATTTCAAATCAGATTGGGATGAAATTTGGCAAAATTGTTCTACAAGTAAATAAACATTGATTGGCCAAGTCGGATTTCTGATATGATGTCGTACTTTCAAGATGGAGTCCATGTCATCACTGTAGCAGTGAGTGGTGCACGATTGCTGCTGGGTCGCCCACGGCTAGCACTTGGCGGGCTAACACTAATGGGCTAGCAGGCTGTCCAGAGTTCCTGATCAATAGTATATTAATATTTGTTTTGCCAAAATTGTGAATGAATTTTATTTTGCTATGTTTGATTACTGAGTTTTGCTGCCACATGCAGATAAGGAAGCAGTGTAATGTAGACATAAGCAGTTTACTGAGTATGTATGTACATGAAAGAATATACACACATGTCCACATGAAAGCAGAAATTGAACATTTTACATTGAACCATTTTGACAAATTCAGTTAGATTTGTTTGTTTCCTTTAGCTCTGAGGTGGCTTCCGGGAGAGCTGTGTCATTTGACCTTTGATGATATGTATTGTATTGTATTGTATCTGGTGAAACTTTTGACTGTAGGGGAAATGTGTAGTGATACTGTTGGTATGCATGTGCTTTTCGTACTACGTTCGTGATTATCATTATGTGTTGCTCAGGTATGAGAGTACGGTAGATATGGTAATACAGTGCTCCACAAAGGTGTGCTCATTTGGGAAGCAGGTCGTAGAGAAGATTGAGGTAGTTTGCAACATATTATGCATGTCTAATTATTTATTCTGTAAGTGGCTGTTAGTGAGAGGTTAAGGCAGTGGTGATGCGGTACTTAAGGCACTGGTGATAGTTGTTTGATTACTGCTCATTGGTAGTATGAGGTATGCATTCAGCCAAAAATTGCACCAGTGCTTTAGAAAAAGTCCCACCCTACAGAATGGCATGCTCACGCTCTCAAATGCAGGTGTGTGTATGAAGCTGAAAACAAAAAGCCATGTTTGTTTACTGCTGAGGTTGGTTTTGCAATTTTTATGCTTGCCGTATATTAGACTGGGTCCTCCAAACTTTTCCTTGTGAAGTGCTTGAACAGTTTTTGATGGATTGAATTCCGTTCCTGAACCATCAGTGATGAAAGAGAAAAGTATGTTCACATGTAGTATGCATGTTTGCGTCTTAGTGATAAATGTAATGTGTATTTCGTGTTGCATCTGTATTGTGCTGTTAGACGGAGTACGCGCAGCGTGAAGACAGTCACTTTATTTACAGAATCGAACGATCTCCAATGTGCGAATATCTCGTTAATTTCATTCACAAGTTGAAGCATCTGCCAAAAAAGTACATGATGAACAGTGTGTTGGAAAACTTCACCATACTTCAGGTCTTTAACTGCCACCTGTCACTGTTATTTTATTCCAGGGCTCGAAAATTGGTTTGAAACCACCTGGGTTTTGTTTAGGTTTATCCTGGGTCATAATTTTGTGTCCGTCTTATTTGTACACTAAAGCCTTAAAAACCTGAAGCCTAAAAACTGAAAACTGATTAAGTAATGTGCAAGTTAGTAAATGTAGTCAGTTGCATCATACTCGTGATAATCATTAGTATTGTAGGATTTAGCATGATGGTGCACAGTCAACATGAGTGTAAAAAGGAACAAAAAGCTAAAACCCAGTATGCTTGTGAAGCAGAAGTATTTGCTGTAGGTGTTGTGTGGTCAACAGTATTGCTAGGAACTCAGCAGTGATGGCAATGGTTATATGAGTGCTGTGCATTTCATGAGTGTTTGCCTTTATTTACTGGGAAAGGGCTGTTCAAAGTAAAAGGTAAGGAACTTTGAGGATGTGTCTGAGTAATATTACAGTGAGACCCCACAATGAGGATGCAACATGAAATAAAGTAAAGTGGAACTGAGTATAATCAGGGGTAAATTTACAAGGAGTCTTAAGCAGAACTTTGGAAAATTTAGGGAAAATTCAGGCCTACGAAATTCTTGAAAATAATAATTATGATCTACAAGATATCTTTAGGAAAGCTTAGGCAACTTATTTCTTGTGTCTGTTTTATAAACTTAGGAAGTGTTAAGACAGTTTTTGTAAATCAACTTGAGAAATTCCTAAGAAAAACTGACGAAATCGTAAGTTGCTGACTTAGGAAATTCTTGGGAAAATTCCTAAAAAAAATTTATATGTAAATTTATTGGCAGTTGTATGCATTTTGTAGACATTGTTTTCTAGTCATACGTATAATGTTGATGGGACCAGTTTTAGTTTAGTCTGTATTATTTTATAAATTAGTCCCCAGATTTATTTGGAGGAGATTACATTAAAAGAAAGCTGAGAGAATTATTGATTGCAGCCAGTCATATTTGTGAGTAAGAAGATTTGCAGAGAATATTGAAACCTGTTGAATGCAAAAGTGATGTGTGTCTGTAAAAGGTAAAGTGGACCATGCCCCAGTATGGAGCATAGGTGGGACGTGGGGTGCTCATCTCCCTTTCCATGGCCATTGAGCCCGTAGGTGGATAAACCACTAAAGTCTGTGTCGCATGGCCAGTGCGAAGCCATACATATACTGTAGTTACCTTCCCGGCCGCAGAGCATTACCGCCCTTTGGCCGGTACCAAATTGTACTGCTTGGTGACAGAGGCACATGGGTGTTAAAAACTTGCACAGAGTTGTTGCCTGACGGTGCACTGGCCGAGAGTCGAACCCGTGACCTATCGATCACGAGTCCGACGTGCTAACCATTACACCACCAAGCCACCCTTTACATGTGTGTCTATACTTGATGACAAATCTGAAAGCATTTTCTGCTAGCGGTTATTAATGATAAATCATTGTATAATAGTCGAGTGTTGACCATTTGCTCTCTTCAGTATTTATATCGATGATTTTGTTTTAACCTGCTGTCAGGTTGTCACAAACAAAGACACCCAGGAGACGCTGCTGTGTATTGCATACGTGTTTGAAGTATCGACCAGTGAGCATGGGACACAGCACAACATATACAGACTGATTAAAGACTAATCAACTGTTGAGCTGTTACATGGGGACCACCAGGGTGGAAGTAATAGTGTTCTCTACTCAGCAATGATGGACTGATGATCTCTGTGTGTGAATACAGTGGATGTAAAGGCGACTCTGAGTTAGTAGTTGTTGCTTCACGGTTGATTATCATGGGTTGTTTTTTTACACAGTATTTGAATTGGTTGTTTGAAAGCTCCATACTGGTGACAGTGTCAGGATGTTTGACTCGTCTTACGTTGTCTGATGTTTTATACAACTGCTGATGCCGTCCGGTTGGCAAGTACATTGTACAGTTATTGTCTCTGTCCTGTCAAATTTTAAATAATTTTTGCAGAATGTAGCTTGATTAATTTTTGCTTTCAACTAAAGAAACTTGTAATCTTGTTATTTGCTAGTGTCATGGGGATTCTATATATTACTCTGTCCTCTCCTTTTAACATAGATCTTTGAAGTAATGGATATTTTGCACCAGCCCCTGAAGTTTGAAGAAGTTACAAGCAGCAGATTTGTAAATTAGTGTGCCAAAAGTGTTTGTGTCTCAACATCAGTGAAAATATGAATCTTAAACTGCAAATTTAACTTACTAAATCAAACTCTGCACTTCCCGTGACAAAATTGAAAGATTTGTTGTTTGGCATCAAAGAACTGTCTTTGACAAGATTTGCTATTTGATCCCTACCGCTCATCTCTGTGACATTTTATTTTTAATGTTTTTTATTAGTTACAGTTAGAAATCCCGATTCTGACACTGGACAAGTCTAGCCACACTGCAGGGTGGAGTTGTGGGTAGGATGGAGTTGTGAATATGTCATCTACAGTGTAAAATGCAAGCTGCTCTGCCTAATGTTAACATGTTGTATGTTTGTTATCTAGAAAGGTGCTTAACTGACTGAACTGATGGACGTTTTTACCAGATCTGTTAATCAGCTTAGATGTAATAAGCATTTGAAAACCTGTTTTATGAAAAAGGTAATCAAACTTTTGTAAACACTGCCAAAATATTCGCTGATCTTCTTACTCTTTAGTTTGTTATGCAATCCATACAAATTAATCACAATGATACTT
>Ga0209681_1000355_pt1 | contig 11777 bp, 12 predicted proteins | sample WorMetLIZISLAND2_3_FD_187416 | JGI IMG/M metagenome (GOLD analysis project Ga0209681, IMG submission 187416) | Marine gutless worms symbiont microbial communities from Max Planck institute for Marine Microbiology, Germany - Olavius clavatus LIZARD... ... | reverse complement strand
ATCCGGTAATGCGCAATTTGGTTTTACTTACTTATGTCGACATAGGCCCATGGATGCATGGAACACCGATGTCGCATATTGTCAGGCAGCGAGCGAACCAGTCGCCTACCGGCTTGTTTGGATTGGATGTTTGTTTGATCAGTCTCTTTATGGCAGACGCAAGAAACATTCCTGAGCAACCAACAGAATAAGCCTGAATAAGCGGATTTAAGATAAGATAAGATAAGCGTCATGAAGTCAAATGATACAGAGGCGGCCCAATGGCCCATGGCTCTCAAGACGCCAGAAATTGTCCTGTGCCCTGTTGAACTAAGCAACGTAGCACTCAGAGTGGCCCCCAGAATGCTTCAAAATATGCAATATTAGAGACCAAAAAATGGCCAAAAATTAAAAACATTTATGGGGAGGGCCGGAGGGCACTGCTTCAAATCCAATTCCTAGATCCGCCCCTGCCTATGGCAAAAACAACTAAAGCGGCTTTAGACATGTGCTACCTGTGAGATAAGACGAATCATGTAAAGGTTTATCAGTGGTAACCAAGCGGTAAAAGATCAAGAGGAAGACCGTGCAACAGATGGATGGACTGTACTAAAGAAGGTCGTCTCACACAGAAGAACTGATGTCATGAAGTTTCTAATAACGACAGGAAGACAAAGAAAGAGCGGTCACACTTAACAATACATCGGACTATCGGGCTAACGGATTAAGACTAAGGTTAGGTTTAGGGTTAGTAGCCCGTTAGTCCGTTAGCCCGATAGTCCGATGCATTTTCAAGTGTGACCCATATAAGACAGGGAACAGTGGAAGGATACTTAGGAAAGAACAGCAGCATCTGTGACTGAAAGCAGCTCGACGGCGAAGACCTGACCTGATGTTATAACGGGGGCGTTGTAAAACGTTTCTGCTGTGGTTTCTTTCTCTGTTAGTTGAAAACAATCAGTGGAGGATGTTCTGTGGTGTTAACAGGATTCTTGACAAGCGGCGTCGGACTCTTGACAGTGGCTGTTCAACTAGGAGAGAATGGAGAGCCGGGCGGTCATGGCGTTCCAACAACAGAAAGTCGTGTGCGTAGTATAAATACATACACAGACAGATAAACATATAGATGAACTCTATGGTCATTAACGAAGCTCGAGACTTGCGAGGCACTTAAGCTTATAAGTGTAATGCATAGAGCCTATTGCTTACATACTTTTTGCGTAATCCGTAGTGTCGTAATAAATTAAGTCGTCCAAAGATTGACGTGTTGCCGAGGGATGATCTGTCGAAGTTAAATTGTGTTTATTAAAGCACCTATTAAATGTATTTTTTTAAGGAAAAATATGTTATAACTGGATTTTAGTCCAAAAGGGACAAAATCCAACAGATATCCCGTAGGACTATCACATCAACAGAAACCATTAGCACGTTAACCACTAACAGAGACAACCTAGGATATTCTACCAACATAAACCCCTACCACAATCAACACCAACAAACGTTATATGGGACAAACACCCCCAACAGAAACCCTATGGGACAATTACTATTAAAAGAAACACCGAGCACCGTCGAAGCCCCAAATGTAAGCACCCCGGACAGAAACCATCTAAGCAGTAACCTAAACGGAAAGTTTTGAACAATTACTCCTACAGACGCCCTTAAGACAATCGTCTCCAACAGAAACGCTCTAGTACAATCAGCCACCACTGCGGAAACTCTATACCGCCAGAAACACACAGGACAAAACCCTTGGACAATCACACATACGAATAGTCTAAGACATCAATTGAAGCAAACGTAACACCTACAGGCGTGGTATAATGTCTATGTACATTTTGTTACGTGGTGGAACATCGCAAACGTCAGCAAGATGCCGAAATATCAGAGGAATTTTGATTCTAGTTAACCATTTTAAATGCGGCGCAAATTACATTTCGGTCGTGGACGTCAAACTTGCCGAAGAAAACCGATGACAACATTGACTAGTGTCATCTTTTTGATTAATCTCTATTTGCGCTTATCTATGATTTGTTTTGTTTTGTCGTAACGTGACAATAAAAACATTTAGCAGGAGAATTAAGCGACATTGCAAAACCTAGTGTTTCCGAGCAGTAGATGTTCAACCCATTTTATGTTGAATTGCAAATGTATTTTCATTTTCAGGAGGCGGCTAGTGAGGTTTCAGAGAAAGTTGTGAGCATGGTGTCCAAAACATCGGACTTGCTTGTCGAAACGATAGAACTCGGTGACCCACCAGTTGCTGTTCATCTTAAGAAGCTCGCTCTTGATGTGAGGAAGCAGACAGCAAAGGATGTGGCTAGAGAACCAGTGACGTCACACATCGGAAGTCTACAGATTAACGGACAGCTGAACGTTCCCCCTGGGACCTGCATTGTATCACAGGTTGTCATTGTTGGAATATTTTTTGGATCAGGAACTGACATAATATCGCTACTCATCTTGTTGTTGTTGTTGTTCTTCTTCTTCTTCTTGTTGGGGCCACCCTCTTCAAAAAGCATATGACTCCGTCGTTTCAAATCAAATCGGGATGGAATTTGTCAGGAATGTTTTTCACATAAATACGCATCGACTGACGGAATCCAGTTTTTGAAATGACATCATACGCAGAAACCGCTGCTATCTGGTGAATGCACACGCAGCGTCTGCGCGGCGCATATACAGAGACATGTCGCTGTGCTGCACGACTCAGTACCGTTGTCGACTGCCTACATTATTCTCATGTAAATATTTTTTCTGGGTTACTGACTACAGTAATTAAATAACATGACACATTTCTATCTGGTGCAAGTTATAACAACCATCCCTTTTTTGTACTATTGTCACCAGTAAGAGAAAAGCACATTATTGACATTTGACAGTGTCATTGTACCGTAACAAAAACCGAGCGACACTGTTGCAGACGATGATGTCAACTATAAACCCGTTCATTGGCAACTGGACGACGACAAAGATTAGCACTCCAGTCATCTCGATGACAGTGAACCGTTGTGTGAATAGCAAGCGTCGCAGACGTCGAAGTGCCACTGCCACAGGACTGTCTCCGGGTTCCAGCATCGTGTGGAACAGATTGACCTATAGTCTACCCAACACGCCCCTGGACCAGAGAGGGGCAACGGTAGGTCTCATTAAGGGTTCCAGTATTGTGTTGAACAAATTAACCCATAGTCTACCCAAGTCAGTGGCAGTGGTAGATGTGATTAAGCACTGGAAGTCCCACTGCAATAGTACGTCTAACTCCGGGTTCCAGTACTCTGGTGGACATCAACATTCCGCCTTCTGCGCTGGGTTGGCGGGTGAACGCAACACCAAAGTCAGAAAACGAAGGCATCGTCACGAGCGAGTTCAACCTAACATCACCAGGCAGCGTGCCTCTAGTGCTGCAAATCATTCCTGTTAAACCGAGCAGAGTCACAGTGTTCGTACGTCGAGACAGCGTACCTACCAGCACAGACTACGACTGGATGTTAGCGTTATGTCCTGTCACTGCCAACAACACCTTGTATATTTCAGCCGACCGGACAAAAGACGTCACTCACATATACGTTGGAGTCAAGTCTCATATCAACAGTATGTCTTCTCTTTACTAAAACACTCTCCATTCTTGAGTTTCATATGCCCTATCTGTGTCGCCACACTTATATACCAAGACGCAGACTGACAGCTATATAGGCCTAAGTGTATTTCTAAATTCGTGCTTTATATCTATAGTATCCAGACTTTTACGCTACTGCCTCTTAGAGTCGTTCCAAAGATGCTTTTTTGGTTACCACATGGCTGTGTGAAAGTATATCGGACAAAGCATAACATAAGGGTACTCCTAATATGCTCAGGAAGCTCTGTCGGCTGGGACTGGACCCCTTGGGTAGCTGGTTTCTTGAGGGCAATTCGCGGCAGAAGGTAAAGGAAATGGAGGTGAGAAAGACAGGGGAAGGTGAGGAGAAAAGGGAAGGGGATGTGCCTTGGTTGTTGTGGGAATAGCGCCATACATGTTAGGGGGATAGACGCCATGGGTAGGGGACGCAAGGGAAGGGGACGCACTACCATGACCTACACATGTTTCATTATGATAATAGTGTGTGTATTGTTCGAATTTAGCATGCAAAAGTGATGCTTAAAGTTTCATCTTTATGGAATGATTGGAATCATCATGTTAACCAGAATGTGAAAACAATGCACAAATGCCCGATTAAAAACGCCAAAAAACCCGAGGTGGTGGACGATGCTGGGGAAATTCGGACTGGTGGTAACCATAACTTCACGATAATTAACAGGAACAGCTGGGTAGTTCTGAATTGTGGCAGACTGTGGCAGTGGAGATACATGCGAACCGCTGGAGTATTATGTCTACGTGCGTGAAGTGACGTGTAACGAATGGATCTCAGACCAACAGGAATGGATACCCGGCAACTGTCAGGTCAGGTCACATAATGATAATCCATAAATGAAATTTTTTTAAACGTAAAAAACGTGGCAAAAATAAAAAGTTTCTAAATATTGGATAAGAAACGTAAACATTTCTGTTTAAAGAATGGTCCCGTGCGTTCTGCAGATTTAATGACCACCAGAAACAGGTGATCAGAAGTGTTTGTAGAGTAGACTTCGTTTTGCAATTAAAATAAGTTTAATTTGTCTTGTCAAGACAAAGTGCTCCAAGAAATAAAGTCATTGCAAAGATGATCGCCGAGTTTATTACCGTGATTCATAGTATTCACAATAGATTAAGGTCTTTAAATATGTAGTCTGAGCATTTCAACACTTTCACGCTGTCGATTTTCCGCGGCACGGCACGAAGGAGACCCGGTCAATAAAGGTCTGCTGTGCATAACTTTCCAAAGTTTCCAGTCTACGCAGTCTTTTGGATGCAATCTCGTAGTTCTCCTACATTAAGAACAAAAGAAAATGGTACCAAAGCAGATCCGTTTCACTCAAACACATCTTGGCAGATGGCAGAATGTTTCGAGAGGCAAGTGTTAATTTAATTCAGTATCATTTTACCGTTCTGTCTGTTGTATAAGCCTATGCGCTAAGTATAGGAAAAGTGGGATTTTCGGCTACCCCTGGGAGCAAAACCCCCGAAGGATCGCCACGAACTGGAGTGCATAACTACGTCATGGACACTACCTTAAGTTCCAAATATGGGAGCGCGGTACGGCCTATGGCAACTTCAAACGGCAATAACTCGAGCATCTTCAAAGATAGAAGCAAGATGCTTGCACCAATATGGGGGTTTTCGGCGTCGGGCAATTTAACGGCATTGTCGAGATTTACCTCAGACCGACCCTTGTTACCGTGGTAACCAGCTGATGACTTTCAAACACAAAATTGGCTAAAACTCAGCTAATACAAACAGATACAGCTACGAATTTTGCACCAAACAAAGGGTTTTCAAGGTCAAGCAATTTAATGGTGTCGTTGAAATGCACATCAGACCGACCCCTGTTGCCATGGTAACGAAAATGTGGGATTTTTAACGCAAAACTGGCTAAAACTCAGCTAATATAAAACATAGAGCCATGGATGTCGCACCAAACAGGGGGTTTTCGGGGTCAGGCAATTTACCGGTGCCATTGAAATTTACTTCAGACGGGCCTCGGTTCCCACGGTAACGAAACTTTGGGAATTTTAATGCAAAACTGGCTAAAAAAAAATCAGCTAATATCAGCTAATACTAGATATAGAGCCATGAATGTTGCACCAAACAGGGGTTCTCAGAGTCAAGCAATTTTCTGGTGGCACTGAAATTTACCCCTGACCGACCCTTGTTGCCATGGCAACGAAAATTTGGGAATTTTGACAGAAAATTAGCTAAGGTAAGGGATATGAACATCAGTGATGCACCAAACAGGGGTTTTAAAGAATCGGTTGTAGCTCGGCGATGTAAAAATATGGCCGTAAATCTTGTACCAAACACTTTTTCAGGGTAACTACGTATGTCGCAAACATTGGCACAATAACGACTTTTCTTGCCATGGCAACAAAATTTTAGGTTCCACATCAGAGTGAAATTATTAATAAAACTGCAAATATTACTGATAAAAACTATAACCATTTTTACAGCGCGTCAGCGTATGCAAAGCGCTGTATTAGCTATAATAGATTCTGTCTGACCGTCCGACCGTACCTCCGACCGTCTGACACAGTCCGGTATCATGCCAAAACGACTCCAGCTACGATCATGCGGTCTTCACTGGAAGATAACCCGATGAGTCTAGTTTCCTCATGGTTAACTTCACCGCAAAATTTCAAAGGAAACATAGGGAGGGAGAGCACCGAATGAGAGAGGAGTAGCAGAAATGTAGCAAAAGTAGGCAATTTTTAGCCAATAAGTCACCGTATCTCAGAAACGGTGCAAGATAGGACCATAGTCACAACGACTGACTAATAGAAAGTCGCATACGCGCTTTCGATTGGTACCAAAATCATCGACCTTGGATGACGCTGAACGACCTTGAACGGCCAAAACGCACTCTGGTGCAGAAAAGATGCGTCTTTTGGAGCCGACTGCACAAATTTAATGAAGACAGACCCATACATGCAGCGACAAAAATGTAGGCCAACGATTCTAGTTTCTGGAAATATAAGGTATATCCGGATACTCGTGGGGGTTCCTTCTGGCTGGAGCCTCAAATTAGAGTGGGGTTGTTGACGAAGGCAATTTTTGGCGATTGAGTGGCTACTTCTTCGGAAACTTCAGAGATAAGGCAGCAGTATTATATGACGATATGCTACACCCATTGTTGGCATGTGACTGATTGCAAAATGAATGCTCTAGAATGACCTTGAATGGCTATTTCACGTAAAACTCGGTTTTCGCACTAGCAGTTTTAGATTCAGAGGGTTCAACTTGAAGCATAATTACGTGAAAACTAATAAATGTAGACCCATACTATCAGCAGCAAAAATGTACGTCAATAACTCTAGTTTCTGGCAATATATATCGCTTACAGATATTCGAAGGTGTTTATTGCTGGGACGTCGTCAAACTTGAGTGGGGTCGTTGAAATCGACGAATTTGCCGTTTCCCGTTGCCATATCTTCGTAAGTTTCAGAAATAACGTCGGCATTAATTGCACATTACGACATCACACCGTTCTGGATTCCTGCCGGCACCAATAAGGATGACCTTGAATGACCTTGAATACCAGATTCATCTTAAAGTGCGCTTATGGACGGCACGCTTGACGTACGTCTGTTGCGGGTTTCGGATTCGACCATATACGCATAGGTGTAGCCAGAGAAGTTGGAGGGGGAGTGGGCTGGAGGGCCTACCCCCTCCATGTGGGCAGCTGACGCGCTGTTTCTCTGCAGTACCTGAGCTTCTTGTATTTAAAGTTGTGTAAGCCGACGATCTAAAACAGCAAAAATCATTTTATAAGCACGAACACTGTTCATTAGCTTATACATTTATGTCTGGCTAACACGACAGATTAAATTTATAAGCTGACGGATGGGGACGGCCGCCATAGCTAGGGGCCGTCATAGCTAAAGGTTACGGATAGGGTTAGGGTTAGGGACAGGGATCGCCGATCTAAACATAACTCACTTAAGTTATTGATTGATTGATTGATTGAGTGAAGTCTACTTAGCACAAAAACGTGTCATCACAGTAGCTATGGCGGCCGCTAGCAATGGCGGACCCGAACCCTGACGGATACGTTCGTGCTTATAAAATGATTTCTGCTTTCTAGTTTTGGATCGTCGGCTTATACAAGTTTAAATAAAATGGTTACAGTTTTTGTCAATAATTTATATAATGTTCTGTGTGAACTAGACTGAAATGGCAACACCGACGCGAGTGAAGTTTCGAAGTAACTTGATGGCTGGATTCGGAGCCGGATTTATTACTCCCGTCAATAAGATCGACTTCTCAAAGGTGTTCGACAACTTGCCGCAGAAAATAGTCGACAGCGTCGCTGTATGGGCAACAATCATTGCCTTCGTCGTCATCTACGTTCCATTCGCTGTCCTAGCACGACACCTCGACAAAAAGGATGCTCTCAAGGTAAACATAACTAAGCTGAGTAGAACTTGCATAGAAGAAGATTGTTACTTATCTTTTTTGCCGTTATATTTCCTTTGTTGTACTAGCCCCATATGCAAACTTTTTCGCACTATATGCAGATCATGCATCGCAGACAACACTGCAAAACTGCAAAACTGGTCGATTGTAAATGACATTTTTGTTTTATGTTTAGTCCTGCCATACAGCGCTTGTGCACCAAATTTATCAAAAAATCAGAACAAATCGAAAGAGTGAAGTGTTTGCAGTAACAGAAGCGCCATCGTGTCGCGGTGTGTGAAAAACGTTCTAATGCCAGCAGTTATTTGCAGCTTCTTGCTGGGCATGCTTACATCCATACACTGTGGCACAGATATGCTGCAGCTAGTGTAAGCATAAACAGGCTGTAATCGCTCTCTTAGTCAGCGACTAGGCCTACTGAACAATAATGACAACTGCAGTCTTGGGCCTGACAAAGTGGGTGAGACCCAGAAATCAAACAAAATATTTTGCCTGGGCCACTGTTTTCACTGCATTTGGTTCATTTTTCAGTGGACCGTACTGCCACTTGCCGACAACTACGAAGAAGACGAGTTTAATTACGTGATCCACGTCCACACTGGCTTCAAACTGTCGTCAGGAACCAAGTCCAAAGTCTTCTTTAGATTGAACGGCACTGAAGGCGAAACTGGGGCACGCAAGATGAATGACGGAATTCGACAGGTATATTCACACCATTACAGCGTATAGACATATTGTAGGCCTACTTCTGTTTCTGATGTTGCGGAAACAATTCATTTGTTTCTACCGATGTATCTTTGTGCTGACTATTTCTCTAGCTCAAAACCAGCGTATTTCGTTTAAAAGACTTGTAAAAAAACTTCGTCTGTTAGGACTTAAACTAGATCTTTTACGTTTCCACGTTCTTAAGGTTCGTTTATCTGTGAGTGATTTGGTTTGACGCAGAACTTTGGTCGTGGAGAGATCAGTTCTTTCTTGATGAAATGTCCGGAAGAGATCGGCACTCCTTTGTCGTTGCGGATATGGCATGACAACAGTGGTGGTAATCAGGCTGGCTGGTATCTTGGTAAAGTCGTCTTCGTCGATCTGCAACAGAAACGATGGTTAGAATACGCTTTCAATCAAACTCCCGATAAAATGTTAGATATTCAACTTGACTTCAGCACATGATTTTGTTTCTGAATTGTTCCTAATTGATATCTTCTTTGTCACGAGCATAGCTTTTCAACATCGTTTAGCAAATGATTCCACACTAATTGAACGATAAATCGATTATATTAAGGCATATTACTTGTTTCATTACACGCTACATTTATATACCAGAAATTATCTACGAGAAATGCTCTTTGCACTGCTAGGTACATGTTTCTGTGCGACGACTGGCTGGCAGTCAACAAATCAGATGGCAGCATTCAACGAACTCTGAAACCATCAAGCGCATTCACTGCCGCTAACAACTCGTCTTCGTTAGTACGTAGCAACATGTTTCACCGAGCTGTCGACGATCATATGTGGCTGTCAGTCGGCATGCGAGCAAAACCTTCATCATTCACTCGAGCACAACGTCTTGGCACTTGCATGGCCACACTATTCCTCGCCATGATCGCCAACTGCATGTTTTTCAAGGATTCCGATGAACAGAGTATAAATTCCGAGGCCATCTCGATTGGACCGATTACTATAACTCCACAGGAGATCAGCAACAGTCTCTTCAGCAGTCTTATTGTGTTCCCACCAGTTCTTATCATTATTATTTTCTTCAGCAAGTCTGTACCCAAGTCAAACGCAGCAGTTGATCGTGATGTCAATGGCAGAAAACGGCGAACTTTTTTGAATCCACTGCTGCCATACTGGTGTGTCTACATCGCATGGTTCCTTGTAGCTATGTCTATTCTCTTCTCAACATTTTTCACAATACTCTACAGTTTTGAATGGGGACGTGAGAAATCCATTGCATGGCTCACGGCTTTCTTGCTGACATTCTTCGAGTCCGTCATCCTCGTTCAACCACTGAAGGTGACGTATATATGTTCGTCATTGGCTGGTGAAATATTTACTCGTAGTTATTGTCACGCAATGTTTTCTCTACTAGTATATATGTCTTTTATGGACACTACAAACCCACTTATTGTCATGAAAATGATTTTCTAAAATAGTGGCCGCCATTCGATTATGTCGAAAGTAATACGTGTTGTTGGATATTGTTGTTGGATTCTTTGTCAATTTTGTGCACATAATGCACCTTTGCAACTGAGTTATAGGCGTTAAACCGAATTCAAAATGGCGTTTTCTTTATAACACAGTAGCGTACAATGTGATATCTTGTTGATCGGCATTAAACTCTGGTTTTTGTAAAACTAACTTTGCTTGTATTGTGTACATATATAACGTGTGCTTTTAACTGAATAATGCAGAATCACCAGTTAATTTGCAGTTACTCTGTATATATTGGCGGACAATGATATGGTGACGGTAAAGTTGGAGATGACATTATCATTGCAGGTGATCGTTGTGGCACTGGTGCTGTCTTTCATCATCAAAAGAGATTCCGAAGTAATCGACTATGAAGACGCCTTCGGCAAAATGAAAACCGTTGACTACATCAATCTAAAAGGTGAGAGATTTCGATCTTCAGACATCCGTGTATTAGGCTATAAGCGTCATGTGTCTGCATGGACAGCGTCGAAAGACCAATGCCTGTAGGTGTACCTCTGTACACCTACAGGCATTGTAGCCTTAATATGCGTTTTCTGACAACGACCATGGGTTATCGTGGAATCGTCAGCTTTTCTTAGGTTGTACCAACAGATGTATTCAAGTATTTGTTCTCGGAAGCAAACCACTGTAAATGAGAGCCGTGCTTGTAGAGTTTAAGATTCTTTCAGCATCTGGCAAAGACATGTCCAGAACTGTAGTATTCTGACAAATGAGTTCCTGCGGCCATCTCTGAATCACATGTGTATTTTTATATGCGGACCTTAATACAAAACGAAATACTTTACTATTTGTCGTTTTTTCATGCAGTCCATCTTTTGTAAAGTAGATGCAGAGGAAATTAGGGTTTTTCGTGACTTGTTGATTGTCTGTTTGTTGGATGATTGCCTGCAGGCGACGACACTGGTGACTACATGACGGCGGATGAGATGGCTGCAGCCAAACACAAATCCGACATGGATGACAAGATGAAAGTGATGATCCGTGAAATCTTGTTCTATGCTCTGCTGCTGTTTTTCTTTCTCGTTGTCATTAACGGACAGCAAGACACCGATTCATATCGACAGAACGCCAGCATTAAATGCTGTTTCAACAAGTATCTTAAGAAGGACGTTAGTAATGCCGTATTCTAATTAGACAGATGTGCTTTTGACAAAATGATGTCAACGCATTTGGTAAACTCCTACAGAGAAATCCGCTTTAACCCTCCTATGTCCAATGGGGGGGAGTAAAATTACCCCCCAGTCCGCTTTTTTCCGCATATCTTTGGAACCGAGAAAGATACAACGGTGTGTCTTTATGACTTTTCCTGAATATGATCCTGCTACGAAATGCTGCATTTAACGTAAGTATACTGTCAACCGGAAATCCAAGATGGCGGCCTAAAAACGGTAAAAGCCTTAACGTTAATGGCCATTTTAGCGGTATCATTGTATACATCACATTTCCAGTTACATATTACATAGAAATATAAATTCAATAATTATTTCCATGTTTTGTGAGGTAAGATAGTCAAATGCCGTTGATATCTGTACCACAC
>Ga0209681_1000354_pt1 | contig 11790 bp, 7 predicted proteins | sample WorMetLIZISLAND2_3_FD_187416 | JGI IMG/M metagenome (GOLD analysis project Ga0209681, IMG submission 187416) | Marine gutless worms symbiont microbial communities from Max Planck institute for Marine Microbiology, Germany - Olavius clavatus LIZARD... ... | reverse complement strand
ATGCCCCAACCATCTCAGTCTTCTTTCTTTGATGATGTCTTCAAGCTTCCGTAAGCCTGTTTTCTTCCTGATGTCGTCATTTTGCACTTTGTCCTTCCAAGAAATTCCGAGCAGTCTTCGTTGGAATTACTTATGATGGGCTGCCTCGAGTTTCTTCATCTGTGTGAAAGATTCAGTACAGGTAGATATTTCCTAAGCCATTGTTCTGTTCAAACATCAAAGAAACCGGTTTCTTTTAAATGCACACAGAGCTGTAGCTGGAATTGCTCTCAACTTTTTTTATAAACATGTAAGTATAAAAAAAACATTTAAAACCCGTTTTTACCAATACGTTATACATTTCTTACAAGCAAGTTTATATCATTGCTGTAGAAATGTACATCAGTTGTACGTAATCCACAATGCTCCGCATATACAGCCTCACGCAAAAATATTAAATATATTGAAGACTGTTATAAAATCAAACAAACAGCAATGTTATCGGATGCTCCCGGCATAAACGGCGAATTCATTCGACATCAGATATACACGGCATCAGAGAGTGAAATAGATCTGTAGAGATGCGCCGAACGCCACGTATATGACATATACGGGAACTCACAGACTCACAGTGACTGGCGAATTGTTTATTACATTGCTCGAATAACGACGTTTTTTCTGTCTGCCTTTCAGTACAAACGTTATGCGTCTTTCGTTCTGTCAACAGCAAGCAATATTACCAGATGTCCAAGGCATAAACATTCCACACAGAGTAACACTGAATAGTGAATAGTGTGCATGGCTGGCACAGCGACTGCGTGTTGTCATAGTCACGTATAACCATCGTTATCCTCATACTGTACTGATGTCAGTAAAAAAACAAATCACAGTGGGGTGCAATAACAAAGCACGTGACACGATGTATGCGTTGATGTATACGCGCTAGTTCATGATAACAACATTCGTATACATGAGGACAACGCGGAAATCGTGGTTCATAGAGGAGTGGAACAGAAAAAAAGATTTCACATCACGCATTGCAGCGGTGACAGTCTGAAGCAGTACGACACCACTATGACTATGTATAAAGTGTACACAGCGTCCAGACAGAAGTTACTGTAGTCGACGATATTAATAGCAAAAGTGCTGCCCATCGCACACCCCCCACAGTTATGCGATTAAAATCTGTAGTGTAATGGAAGCCCGAAATTCACCATGCACAATTATCAGCGTGAAGCTTCTGTGCTTCCATCTGGTGATTTGAGACCCAACGTTGCGTCGGGTGTATGGGGACACGGACATTACGTCTGGAACCATTAACTCAAAAACTCACTAAGAACAAGAACTTCCTTGGCATGTCTTCTACTAGAGAGAATGAAGCCGATCGCTTAAATTCGTATCACTTGCGCTGTTGTGTCCGTACAAGGGGCTACTAAAAACCCGCACCGTTATGCTATTTTTGGAAAAAGCGATCCCGTTACGGGGAAATTTCACAAGTCAGCTTCCTGTGCATGCATTTGTGCCTGCCTGGTTTGGTCAGAAACGGCGAAGAAAAAAGTGAGCAAAACGATGCGTCGTATACGGTTGTAAAACTGTCCGTTGGTTGTAATTCACGTGCAACTGATGTATACGGAATTTCAATAGCTGCATACGCGGGATGTCGGCCGGGCACGATATTAACTTGCAGCAGCAATCTTTGTTGGCTTTTTTCGGTCTGGGTTGATTTTACCGACAGTACCGTATAAAACTGTGCAACCGAGTATCGCGTCGTACAGTTTTATGGTCAACATCGATAATTTTGATGTCACGTGTATTTTCAGTAAACAAACAAACGCTTAGAACAGACGTAGACCGCCGCTATAACGTCACTGTCACGTGGTAAAACATGGCGGACGTAATTGATTAGACACATACAATAATGCTGCCGACAGACAGAGCGCCAGCCACCAACTTACATACCTGTGGCACGGGCCTGAATAACAGAGCCCGGCTCAACCGTTTCTTCACTTTGTGGTTTACGCCAGATGGATTTCTATTACCATTTTCCAAAATCAAGAACTTACACATGCACATTATCGAAAGAAACAGTAGCAATCACTCAATCAATCAGACTGCATGCATGCAAGAATTTCGCGTACAAAGCAGTAATCTTACCGGTCAAAGTTTCCCTGGCAGTTCCAGTCACAGCTAAACGACAAATAACCGAAGACCAACTTTTATATACCAGGTATAGTTACTACAAATCAGCAGAGCATGCAGCAGCGGGTCAGGTGTCGCATTTCACGCATGCACCTCCTCAGAGCACACGCTGTTCACCTGCTCAGCGGCGCCAGGTAATCCAGTAATTGGAAACGAAATTATATACACACGGTAACGTAGGTTGTAGTAATATTTCAAACAACTGCATGTACGTGCTGGAGACAGGAAGAAAGCTCTAGCAGGCTGCGTGTCTTTGAACACACGTGTTGGCGCGCCCTGGGAACTGAAACACGACACGATATCCCGGAAGTGGCCGACCACGTGTTTCAACATTAATTACGTCATCACCTCCGCTCTCTCTTTGACTGCTTAGTGAATGCAAACTCAGACTAGACCGACACAATACCAGACAACAATCTTAAGTTCAACATTTCACTCCACGTCCACGACATTCAGATTTCAGAATCAATTAACAATAAATAGAGATCATATTACAACACCTTTACACCAATATGTTAAACACACAGAAACAGAGCCTTCTAACTCAGCATGCCGTCAGTATCACTGCAGCACTTCTTGCTCTGCTCTACAAATTCTTTTACAGAGCAACAAGCAGTTTGCAGATGTGCCGAGAAACCGTTCTGTATACTTATTGTTCACCCAGTACACAAGGCGACTGGGTGACAGATCACTTGCTGCACTAGCCGGTCAGGTCTCCCAATGTGGACATCTGACTAAATCGACTTCGTTACGTTCGGTCGTTTCAAGCAACTACTCAACGCGCATACGTAACGTACCAAACAGTGCGGCGCCTATAGCAATCCACGACCACGACATAGTCAAGGCATAGCGATTAACAATGTAGCTATCGTAATTAGTATCATGTGTAACTCTATGTAGGTTGTCTTGGTGGTTGCATTGGTTGAGCGTTGGACTCGTGATCGAAAGGTCGCTGGTTCGACTCCCGGCCGGGGCGCTATCAAGTCAACCAGGTCAACTCAGCCTTCCATCCCTCCGGGGTAGGTAAATCGAGTACCGGCCTGCATGGCTGGGGTTAAGGCGGGGTGTGTTCACTTGTGTCGGGTAGCAGGTAACACTGTGTGATCCCACGTGGCAAGTGACACCCCGTATAGCTGTGCCATGGAATACTTCCATTAACGGCTATACAGTACCTTTACCCTTTACCCTTTTACACGGTTGAATTGAACGGCTACAGCAACGTATCATTGTGAATGGAGCTCACAGACGCAGGCTGTGTAGATCTTAACACCGAAGACAATGACTCGGTAACGGCGTGGTGGGTGGCAGTGGATGGAGTGAAGGTGTGGCGCGTTGATGAAGAATACACACACGTGGATATAGACTCTCAGGCAGCTAGTGTTTGCCACACACAGAATCATCATCAACAGCAGCAGCGGGCCATGCAGCATCTAAACCTCATTTCATCATTGCTCGCAGACGACGTCATTAGTAACGCGGCGGCCGGTGTGGCTGATGGCGACGTCGACGAGATAACGCGCGCGCGCGCCTACGTGGTGCCGCTGCCTGCCTCCGCAGTCAGGCGCAGCGTGGGCAGGACGCAATTAACTGTGCTGTCGAGGACGCTCTGAAATATCACTCGTTGTCCCGTCAACGCTGCAGCGTTGTGCGTCGCTCGCTCAGCTCATAGAGAACGACCAGTGGACACAGACAGACAAGCACAACCACACTGCAAGACAGACAGACAACGAGACAGACCAGTAGTACAGATACACAGACAAGGCAGCTGAGACGTACGGTCGTCGTGATTACAGGTTGTGTCTCAGTATTTTGCCAGCTAAACACGACTAACGACAACCTAATCAACTCGGCGACAGCCTCGCAAACCTACCGTAAAACTACCGTTACAAACCTGCAGCCTGGCCCCTATCAGAGCAGATAGTTCCGACTCCTTCAGCTTACATACCACACCCGGGGGCTATCATAACCAGCAAAATATTGTTCAATATCAAATCAGATCACTTGCGACTGTATTCTGTATTAGTCACTCACTGGAAAGGCAGACGTCACTGGACGCTTTGCTAAATCATCTCCAGTGCGCCGTCCATCTGTTGTCAGTGGAAGACGTCCTAGAAACAATGACAGTGTACACGCGACCGACACCAAGTCACTCAGAACGACACAGATAAATCTCAGCAGCTCACTTGGGGTGACCCACGGCGACTTGGCGCCAAAATAATGACGACGCGACAGCGCAGCAGCACAACGTGGACACGGGGAGTACCTGCCTACAGCACACGACGTCACGTCACGTCATGCACACAGCAGATATGATATATGAGTCGCTGGCGGCCTGGCCTGCACACATGTCACTTGGACCGACCGACCGACACACACAGCTGCTGAGACGACTCATCTCTGCTAGCTACAAGACCGTCTTATCAGGCTGCCGATATCAGTACACTGAAATCCAGTCATCCACATGACTATCTATCCACGGGCTTATTGGGCGGTCAGTGTCTGATGCAGTCACTTTTTTGCGTTTTTCCACTTTTTGTTCACTGTTACCAATGTGACGCGAAACGTACTCGAGAAATAACGGCAAAGAGCGTCACGTGATACAACAAAAACCTAAAAATCTAAGCAATCTTCCAGCCCTGTGCCATTATGAACTTGTAGAGAAGTAAATGCCAACATGAACATGTGAACACTGAACATTGAACACTGAATTTATTAATCACACTTGCAGCTGAAGAGCTGAATACATGAATACAGTGACAGTCTGTAACAGAAACGATAAGGATATATGGAATAATAACAACCAAGTGCACTGTAGATATAACCAAATAAACAGAGACGTAACAAGATCACGTGGAACGAAACACACACAGTACAAAGTTGCCACCAGAACATTACCGTATATTAAAATTCGAAATCAAACGGCGACAGAAGCCAACCGAACTTCAATCTGTATCGCGCAGCTAAATCTCATCCTTGGTAAATGTGTGTACATTTTCGGCCGACAATAATGTCGGCCGAAAATGTACACACATTTACCAAGGATGAGATTTAGCTGCGCGACACACAGATTGAAGGACGGTTTGCTCCTGTCGCCGTTTGATTTGGAATAAGAAGCGCGCTGACGTCACAAGGATACAGCGGTAAATGGAGTGCTTGTTGGTTGACGCAGATGACAAGTGCGCCGGCCGGCACTGAATCAGCCTCGATCAATCAATCACACATTATTCACTGCAGGTCGTCATCAATTACCAGGGTGACCACTCTCCAGACACTCTGAAATTCCCTGACATTTCCCTGACAACGCGTGGCACTAATGTCCATGTTAAGCAATACTCATAGCATGCCCTTAGTACTAGTGTTAATGCAAATAATCACACTATCAAATTCATCATGATTACAAAGGCTGCAATCACTATGTATATATGTCCCTGTGCACTGTTTCAGCAGGGTAATCGTAAAAATTAACTAATTTGTTCGGGGGGAGGATTATGGCGAGCGTTAGCGAGCCTAGAAAATTTTTTCATTTGACCCCCCAATCGGGCCAATTTTCCCTGACAATAATTTTTCCCTGACAATTCCCTGGACAATTCCCTGACTGTTAACATTATCCCTGACATTTCCCTGACATGTTTCAAATTCCCTGACATTTCCAGGTTTTCCAGACAAGTGGTCACTCTGAATTACCATCAGATTCACTCACACATCACCCGCCAACCACTGCAGCCGTCTTACACGTGCTTGACACGTCGCACGTCATGTCAATCACCTCATCACTGATAGCCTACACTTTCATCAACAGACTGGCATCAAAAATACAGGACTATAGGCCTACTGAACAGTCGGGTCAACACGATTACCACCGAGCAATCAGCCAAGTCGTACACGTTAAACAATTTCTTCACAACAAAAATTGACCACCACTCCACCAGTGCTTAAAACAGGTCTGACTAAGCACGAGAATACCCAGCGTGGTCCAGGTAAGGTTGCACGCCGATGACGAGTGACAGAGGTGCCATCTGTCGACTGCAGCGACATTAAATGAACTAAAGGATTGGATCTTAAACGTGCCATCAGAAATTACAAGAAAGCCTAGCTATAAGATGCAACTCACTAAATCGGTCCCCACTTAGGATCGCCCTGCAATATCAACGTACTCTATACATCGTTGAAAAGTACTTTCAGTGCGCAACAATAACCCCTCACTGACAATGCTGGTCTATCTTCATTCGTTTAGCCGTTGTTGCCTCCCAAACACGCCAACTAGCACAAATTTCCGAGAAAATTTGAACGTACAACAGTTCAAGGTCATCCAAGGTCGATGATTTTGGTACCAATCGAAAGGGCATATGCGAGTTCCTATTAGTCATTAATAGTAACTACGGTCCTATCTTGCACCGTTTCTGAGATACGGCGACTTATTGGCTGAAAATTGCGTGATTTTCTTACCCCTCTCTTATTCGACGCCCCCGCTCCCTATCTTCCCTTTGAATTTCACGGCGAGGTTAAGCGTCAGAAAACTAGAGTCATGGGGCTACTCTGTGGTGAAGTTTGCGTGATCCTAACTTCAACCGTCTTTGACTGATCCACCCGTGTGACGGACGGACGGACGGACAGACGGACGGGCGATGGCATATAGCGCGCTATAGCATATATGCTGTCGCGCGCTAAAAACCGAAGAGTAGGCCTACATCGGCCTAGTCGACTCACTGACGGCACAACTGCGAGGCACTGTGCACTGTGGCACGTCGTCCTTCCGAGTTACATAAATTTTTTCACTTCACTTTCGAAGTTTCGAGCCAAAGTCTGACAGCGGCCGACTTGTGATTGTCCTAACGTCACGTAACGTGTGTTATCGGACAGCAGTTATAAGCACGTTTATTAATCTGCCCGCACAACTGAAATTGAAAAAAATGAAACAAAGCGTAAATAAAGCAAACAAACAACGTTAAAATGGTCTGGAAATGTTCTAGAATTGTTTCAGACTCAGTAGCATATTTATTCAAAATATCCAAATGCTAAAACATTTTCAGCCGGTTATGGCCGATAACAGACCAGAATGACATCCATATAATCCGACAACTTGCACACGTCTGTGGTACAGCAGTCACAGCACTATAACATAAGAACTCAGAGAATCAGCTTTCTTTGACACACAGGCCTTGGCACAACAAAACATAGCACGAATTTTCGCAACGGTGTTAGGCTGCTAAGCACCAGATTTACGGACCACAATGCCACAACTTGACTAACACTGAGATCGAAATAACAAACAAGTGCATGGCAGATATCTAGGGCTGTGGGCGGGATGTAGCGATAAATACAGATGCCCTTAAAACGCCACTGGCGCTAAAATTATCGGTCGTGGTGATGTATTGACAGGCAGATAGATAGGAACAGGCAACGGTAGCGGTGTGCGCTGGTGGACGGTGACTCAGCAAGTATCTTATCAAGCGTCAGCTCCATCCTCCTCATCCCGTGTCATTGCCGGCTGCTGATGCTGCTGGTGACACACAGTTGCCGTGGAAACAGCTGACGCCACGCCATGCCGACCTGGCATCTTCAGTTCACGCCGGTCAATTTATCACTCTTGTGTCGACGAATTCGTCGTGCCAGCATTCTACTCGAGACGTCATTGGCGAGCCAGGGCGGTCGGTCGGACCGTGAAGCCGACACACAATGAACGACGCAGACGACTAAATGACGGCCGACCAAGTGAACAGCAATCTGCAGTAAATACCACTTAACGACGATGACAACAATTGCCTCAAATGAGAACAGTGTAGTCGCTCGGCCAGGCCAGCACGACAGACAGACAGATATAAGGCTGACAATGTGTGCGAGGATTGCAGTTTATATAAGCTACATAGTCAGACGGTCCACGGTCACGTGCTCAACTATCTTACACAACGGCGCTACGTCCTGCTAGCGCCAGCTCTATTAACGGCGACTGTGTATACTCGTTTCAGCAGTAAACGCCAAATTTTGACTCCGCGCCCTATATACAATCGAAAACGCTATTTAAAACAATCAAACAATAGGTATAAAAAAAGTCACAGTTGATTACGTCTGTGTCCACCAGATAAATCCCCTACAGTGCAAATCTGTACCAGTGTGAAAAATATAGCAATTAAAACTTTTTTATCTGTATATTTATTTATAGATTTATATTTATATTTACACGTTTTAAAATATTATACACTTTTCTTTTCAGACTCGCGCCTTACTACAGCTTTAATAACAACAGTACTATTTTCACAGCATCAGCATAGCTTAGCCAAGCAAGCACTGTATTAGCTATCATCGCATGTCTGTCCGTCCGTCCCTCATATGCCGAGGTTGCATCAAAGCTACACAAGCTGAGGTCAAAATCAAAAGTCAACTGCTATATTTTATGGACCACTGACAATGTAACGGCACCAGCAGAACTTGACCGAAACATGTTTTTATGTGGGCACTCATCTATTCGCCGAGGACGACGATTAAATATTCATCGTCTATGATAAAACACCTACTGCTAGAGGTAGATGAGGCAGAGTGAGCCGGGAGCGAGCCACGAGAGAATGACAAAAGATCGATGAGCAAGCAGCAGACACAATGAACAGCATGCAGAACAACAACATGAAATTACAAGCTAGACTGACTGCCTCAACGCAATCACCACCAATCAACTTGTCATGAGCTTCAGCCCGGCACGGCATGGCCACTGCCAGTGATGATGTACCTACCCAGTACAATACCGTCATCTCATCATCATCATCATCATCGTCATCATCTAGGTCCTACTAGCCGTCAGAGAAACCAATCAACCAACACTGCTGTACTCCGTCCCACTATACACGCCCACCTACTCACGACAGACGCTATATATACACTGTAGATTATTACGACCTTATATCATCGGCAACTGAGCAAAAACACGCCAACGGATGATGCAATATTATAGACTACAATACAACGCAGAGGCGTACTGACAGACAATATATATGATAATGACCAGAAAATTTAATATCGAGGCAAAGAGTTTAATGGATCAGGTTAGAAATCCGATAAACTGTTTATCATCGTCGATTCTCGGAAGCCACTCATGTTGGTCTTAGTGTTATGGGAAGATTTTGTGGTGTATGGCGGAAGGCGGCAAACGAGGAAGTTATACTGTGGTAATGCAACGCCTAATTACGCGATGACAACAATGACGACGATGGAGTGGCCGTCCCAGCAGTCATTGTAATTTGCGACAGGAAAGTGAATGAAGAGCCAAGATGAGCAATTGAGCAGAGCATGGCTGCAGCGGTAACTGTCACGTACATCACGTACTTATTGTACACAAAATACACGGCATGAGAAGCTGATGAGACGCAAGTCATCACTTGTATACTTGTACAGAATATTTCATACGTCACCATCCGACCACACGCAACTGTAGAACATGTACATGTAATGCTGGACATACAGTACAGGCGTACCTCGCACAGCACGTGCCAGTAACCATACAGGTCCTCTTATCAACCACCGCCATCTTCAGATTCCAATTTCTACTTCTACCAAGAGTATCATATTAATCACGCTCTTCATGCAACAACCAAACAAAATTGAAACAATGTTTTAAATTGCGAAACTGCAGGTCAGCTGAAAATCTAGGCATTGTGCGCGTGGAAACAGAAGAAACTACCCAGTATATATAGTGCGGTATTCATTTCCAATGCAAACTGTCGCCTCGTCCACATAACGATTTTTTTGAAAATATTTACTAGTTGAACTGAATCATGAATAGAAAGAAAATAATGTCTTACTCAACACAACATCTAGCAAAATAAAATTTCTTTTTCTTCTTCTTCTTCCATGCCGCTGTTTCTATTAACATTTACCTAACATTTAACAAATAAATTAGCTTATAGGCTCAGCCACACTTTGACAACTATGGTTCATACATTTTTCTGAAGTGAATTGTTCACCAGGTGCTTGGTCAGTTGTCATTGCTGACAGATCGTCATCTGTCGTTGGGCGACTGAGACATTAACGGACCACCAACGTTAACAACGTTGTAACAAAGACAAGAATAACGGTCATCATTCACTGGCCGCCCGCCGACATGGTCAGTCAGCTCCCCACTCCACTTCTAAGCACACAATCACATCTGTCGCCGACAGATGCACGGTAACATTACTAGCATACAATTAACGGGGAACACAAAAAAACTCGCCACCGCCGCCGGAAAGGGTGGATGCGAAAAGCGCAACGATTACCGGCGCTCATTTCTCACTGACTGACAAACACCCGCAGCTAGGCTGCTGGCCAGTTCCGGCTACGAGCTGAGCCGAGCCGTCATCAGAAGCGAGCAGAGTCGGTCGCCGAGCAGCCAGCAGCTTTGAACAGGTGCCCGTGTCCGGTTACGGTCCACTCATCTAGTCGCCAGCCGTGACAAAGTAGCACTTCCCGCAGGTGCGCCAGCCAGCATCGTCCATCAATGCACTCCACACCTTCACTGCTATAGTTTGCATGCTCCAACTGCGCAAGTTCTTGCATTCTCTGTTGCACAGTTCGTGGAAAGAACATAGGGGCACGATACGTCACTACGAGTCACTTAGCACTTCTAACTAATGAACGCTGGCTGTTATTACACGGCAGAGCCAGCAGTCGGTGCTTACCTGATAAGACCACACACCAGACGTGAGCTATACAGCTGTAGCAGCAATCACCATGGAATGGATGTAGGCCTATAGTTGTGTGTAAGTGTACTGTACGACTTTACTGCTACAACATGGCGTACAACCTGCAGACTTAAAACACGCCACACACACACCCTCACTGATAAAACTCGGCTCAACTCAAGTCGAGACACGGAGAAACGGTGAGTAGTGCTCACGTAGCAGACTGCAGCTGATTAACAAACAACAGGCAACAGCTACAAGCGCATGTACAGCCATCTGCCACTCAGTCTGTATAGCGCACTAGCGATCTAAGTTCTAACAATCATATAACATAGGCATGACAGCAAAACCCGTGCAACGTTTTACGGGCTGTCGATGTGTTTAAATTCTACTGCATTCCGGGGGTTAGGGGCCCCTATAGCTAGCGGCTATCCCATAGCTATGGCGCCATAGCTAGGAACTATCCCTATCCCTATCCATAATCCTTAGAGGTCTAGCTATAGCGGCCCCTAGCTATAGCGGGCCGTCCCCCATTCCGGGCGGCATCAGGCAATTCTAAATCCAACAGACCTCAACTTCCTCAAGGACAGAGCAACGTTAAATCACTGACGACACGAAATCAACAACGGTTATTATTATTATTAGATCAGGAACTGATCTCATAGCGATACTCGTCTTGTTCTTCTTCTTCTTGTTGGGACGACCTCTTCAAAAAAGCCTAAGGCTCCGTAGTTTCAAAATCGGATCGGGATGTTCCCCCAGTAAAAACACATCGATTGACGCAATCGGATTTCCGATTTGACGTCACTTTCAAGACGACCACCATGAAGTCATTTCACGCAGAAAAGTGCTGCCACCTGGTGACAGAACACGAAGCGTCTGCCGGGTGCCTATGCAGAGAGCGTACACCAACTCCCAATCTATAGTACATACATATACTTGTTTTATATGGTTAGCTTTGATC
>Ga0209681_1000353_pt1 | contig 11796 bp, 2 predicted proteins | sample WorMetLIZISLAND2_3_FD_187416 | JGI IMG/M metagenome (GOLD analysis project Ga0209681, IMG submission 187416) | Marine gutless worms symbiont microbial communities from Max Planck institute for Marine Microbiology, Germany - Olavius clavatus LIZARD... ... | reverse complement strand
GTTTATTGTCTGAAAAATCTAATGGTGACATCTCACCATGTGGATAGAGATGTGGAAATGCCAGATTTGCAGAAGCACTATATGTTGGCTTGCGAACTGTGGGGTCTTTGACAATTTCAAGTTTACCCTCCTTTCTTATACGGAGTACATCTTTCGGTTTGATGTACAGGTTTTCGTATCGGTCAAAACTAAAGATGTGATTTTCTGAAAGACCAGATGTTGCTGTTGCATCTGTAAGCCCGTCATCTGCACTCCTAATCTGTTGTTCGACTTCATTAGCTTGTGCTACTGTGTGCTCAGCTAAACTAGAATCTACTTCTGCAAGTTCTAAATTTGGACGGAGTTTTTCAATTGCATCTTCATCAATAAATAACTCTTTCTCCCGCTGCATGCGTATGAAATGTTTGTGATTTAGAAACAGATATCTCAGCCACTGTCTGACACGATCTGCATTTGCAACAATGTATTTGTCAGCATCTTTTACGCGTCTCTCAATGACCATAAAACGATCCGCAAGACATGTTCTTGGCAAAAATTTGGACCATGTAGGTACAGGATCTTGTAGAAGAGATATACTTTCTTGACGTAATCTTTTATCTGCGTAGAAGTTCTTCTTAACAGTGACCACAGGATGTACAACTGCAATCACCGCTTTATCACCCGGTTGTAACTCTGGCAAGTCTCGAAAATCAGCTGTTTTTGGAAAATCCTTTGAGGCTGGTCGTACCTTGTTCCATGCTTGCTGCTTCTCCTGTCTATGCTGTTCATTTCGTTTTCTCAGTTGAAGGCAGTCGTAACACAATTCTGAATTTGTCTGATCGCCCACCAATAAACCAGTTGATTGACAGTCATCACACTCAACTATTTTCCATATACATTCTCTTGTGAGACAGAGCTGCATACGTGCATCATTGTACTGACCTTGTTCGGAATCGTCTGCAGCACCCCATGTCCAATCATTTCGTGGCTGTAACAACTTGCATGTTTTGTTCAATTCAGTTAGCCTGCTTGCATCCTCATCAGACCAAAGAAACTGCCTATCACAGTCGTCTATCACTACTGTGTTCTTAATTACATCAATGACCTCTGCTGAGAGTTTCTGCGTCGTTGTGTTACTTACTGAGTTGAGCAGTCTGTCATGATACATTTTAAGTTTATCATACAGAGGATCAATCTCCTGCTCAACATTCTTGCGTGGAAGAAATTGTTTCTCAAGCTTTGCAATTTCAGCTGAAAATGTGCGCTTTGTAAGGTGTTTTGTTTTATCTGAGTCAAACAGTTTTCCACTTTTTGTGTTGTACGTCTTATCGAGACGTGTACGGTTTTCTACCATAGCTTCGGTGTATTCTGTGGTTTGTTCCTGTGACGTAGGCCTATGCGCTGTTCTTTGCACTCTGATGCACTTAGTTTGCTTCGATTCATTTTCTGCATCTAGTACAGAGCACGTTCTTTTCTGATTGTACTTTTTTGTGCTTTTTCGAGTATTCGTATGATGAAGTCTCGCTTTATGTATATTAAGTCCTCTCTCGGTACCATATGCTGCGTCACAATCAACGAGGTCACATACGTATTTACTCTTAGACGCTGAGCGTGCATGAACATTTTCTGCATACGATACAAGTGGCCTTTGAGCGATACGTTCACTTCTTCTTGAACCACTGCTTTGTACACTTCGTATCGAACTGACGTCTGTTTCTGACTCGCAACACACAGAGCTTCGACTACAACATTGAACACTGTTGTGAACTGTTTTTCTATTTTTCCTTTTTGCTGCTTTTCCATTACTGGTTGTGTGATTTAATACAGTTTCAGTAGAACTTATCGATAACTTTCTCTTTCTGTCACACATGATTCTGACCATCTCCGTTATGTCTACATCAGTTTCACCATTGTTTTCATTTCTAACGGATTCCGTGTCAGTCTTAGACTGCATTTGAGGTAGCCTACGTGGGGATGGTTTCAAACTGTGACATTTTACTTTGTGCATATTCAATGCAGTAACTTTGTTGCTAGAGTACGTGCATCTGGGAAAGTCACATTCATACAGTCCTTTCTTTTTTGTTACAACGGTCTTCCACTCTGTGTCTGTTGAAGCTGATCTCACATTTTCAGATGAAAGACGTTCGACGCTCTCAATAAGGTGACTGCGACTGTACTTTGTCAACTTGCCTGTGACACCTGTTGCTAATGAATGTGTGGTTCGATGACACCTCAGTCGGTGCATACAGACAGACGTAGCATTGTTAGTGACATAGTTACAGCCTGCAAAATCACACTTGTAAACACTCTGTTCTTGTTGTTCAGTTACACTTTTGTTAGGCGTGCCTGATATGGTAGAGTAGTTCTCTGTTACCTTCGCTGAAACTACTGGTCGATTAAGTACGTCAATACCAGTAAATTCATCAGGCAGTTCATAGACATATGTGAACGAATAATTACGCTGTAAACTCTGCCATACAGCGTCTGACGAATCATATGTGTCACGAGTCACACCGTGCGTATGCGCTCCACGTGGGATTTCAGGTGCTCCGTTCAACCCAGTCAGTAAGTCGAAATGTCCTGGCAAACTCAACAACGTTACGTACCCTCCTCTTGCACTCTCGTTGAAAACTTGCCACTGTTTGTTCACGAGAGAGTACGTAAATATCGCGATGTCATATAGAAGGGCGATGGCAGCAAAGTGACCATCTTCACACCAAGCGTCTGTTGAGATCTCCAAACCGGCTTCTACACGACTAACTGCGTCATTCATGAACGATCTGTAGTCCTCTAGAGTCAATGACGAGTCATGTCGTGATCCAAAATTTGTACGAAGGCGGAACAACTGGGGAATATTCTGGAATACTCTGATGCAGTCTTCGATTATATCGTGGTAAGACCCCTGATTGCCAGTCAAACACTGAGAAAGACAGTGAAATCCACACATGCCCGTTCCTGCCATTGGCTGAATGCCGTATTGGTTACCAAAGCAATCTCTCACAGTTACTGTGTCTCTTGGAAAACGAGTAAAGAGACTCATTCTTATCTTAAAGTTAACTACTGTTACGATTGAGTAAAGGTGAGAAACAGTCAAAATTGTTTATAAACTTGTATCACTTAACTCTGAATACAATCGTGTCTGTCGTAGTTGAATGTGGCAGGCTGTGGTTAAGATTCGGAGGTAATAAGAAAAAGAGCAACAGCAAAATTCGCGAGGTGTAGGAACAATGAGGATCCTCTGTGTCACCTTTTACGATTTAACTTTCAACTTAATCCTATATACTCAACTGCCGGAATTAACTATGTAAGTAATTAGGTAAATACTTTATAGGCTATAGCTTGTTAACTGGAATAACACGTGGCCTACTGTTATCACCCTGCTGTTGACGAAGACGCACTAATTATACCTTACCTTTACCAGTGACTATAGCCAAGAACTTGACAGACTATGCACCTTTAATAGTCTTTTTACCAATAACCTCACTTATAATATCTATCAGCGTATGAATATACCTCTTTTGAACGTTATCTCAACGTTCCTGTCGAGTTAGTCGCAGCTAATAAAACTACAGCAAAATTTGTATAGTAGGAAATACGAGGAAATTCACTCTTTCCTTTCACGAGTTAGCTTTCAAGTTAATCGTATACTCAACTGTCGGAATTAAGTAAGTAATTAGGTAATTTATACAGCCTGTTAACTGAAATAAAACCTGGCACTATCAACTTTTACTGTCAACTTAATCTGTTATCACGTTATCACCTTGCTTATGATGAAGACCAATTAGTGTTACGAGTGATTAGCTGTTAAACAGACAGTACTGCTTATAGGGTCTTTAACCAATCTCGCCTATTACAGGCTTACCTATCACCGTTACAAAGGCCTATGAAAATATCTTTAGAACTATCTCAACTTTCGCACCGAGTTAGTCGCAGGTAATAAGAACTTCAGGAAAATTGATTTAGTAGAAATTCGTATTGTATGCCTATCACCTATGGGGAAAACTTTCAATTTACGACCAAGAGATAGCACTGACAAACTGCGAAACTAAACAGACTTTAGGGTGAAATTAGCTTCTTTAAGTACGAAATTAACGTCAAATAGGCCTACGTATAAATCTATGAAAGGATCGGTTTGTTAATTTTTGTCAATGAATCCCAGTCTATTCTAATCTAATCTAATCTTTATTGTGATATACAGCTGACAGAACGCAACTGAGTAATACAAATAGGAAAATTAAAAGAAAATACGATAAAAAAAGTAAATTATGGGAAAGCAGTGATGCAAGTTAGTAAGACAATCTATCTAGAAGATGTCAATAACAACACAGAAACACGGTTTGTATGAACTCTTTATTTCTTTCAACTTTGAGCATAGCCTGAGAAACTTTGAGCATAGCCTGATAACTTTTGTATAATCTCTGTATATTCTCTGTATATCTCTCTGTAAAATAACTGAAAGAACTAAAAACCTGCAACAAAACAAACACAATGAGTTAATTCACCGTCGCTGTAACAGTAGTAGTAGTAGTAGTACTAGTAATACTAGTAATAGTAACTAGTAGTAACTGGTGTTGTTGCTTTTATTTTTGCTGTTAAATGGTAAAACGGTAATGGTACTGTATAGCCGTTAATGGAAGTATTCCATGGCACAGCTACGGAGTGTCACTTGCCATATGGGGATCACACAGTGTTACCTGCTACCCGACACAAGTGAACACACCCCGCCTTAACCCCAGCCATGCAGTCTGGTACTCGATTTACCTACCCTGGAGGGATGGAAGGTTGAATTGACCTAGTTGAGTTGATAGCGCCCCGGTCGAGAGTTGAACCCGGGACCTTTCGATCACGAGTCCAGCGCCCAACCAATGCAACCACCAAGACAACCAAGTAGTTGGTCTACAAGAACTACTAACGACACCAATGGCAGCATCAGCATAAGATTCAATTTCAGGAGGGGAAGTATATTTTAATGCTGTTACACTACTGCTAATATCGACGCACATGTTTGATTAATTGATGTTAATGGCCACTCAGTAACCACAAAAGTAACTGTAATGCGCCCTAAACAATATTGAAGCGAGGTTGCAGTGTTCATTATGTTCTTGTATTTTACGAGGGTATTATGACTGCAAGGAGCATCATCCTGACTGCATATCATGTCCTGAATCATTGAACGTTATCAGCTGTCCTTAGAGACCTCGGACGGCCACTGCTGACGTCCGTTCAGTTGACCCGCAGATGTCAATATTTTTAGTCAAACGATTCATACTTACCACAGACCATCTCTTGTTAGGAAACTTTTTATTAGGCGTTTGGCCCCCATTTTTTCTTTGTTCGTAAAACTGGGGCATCACTTTTTTGGACCACTCTATATAGGGCGCATCGTCATTTCTGCAATAGCTAAGCTTTCTTGTTAACAGTTGTATAAGCCGACGCTCTAAAACAGCAAAAATCATTTTATAAGGATGAACGTATCTGTATAGCTTATACATTTAATCTGTCGTATTAGCCAGACGTTACTTGGGCATATTTATTGTTTGCACTCGCTGCTTTAGGATCTCACTGGACCACGCTAAGCGTTCTTTCTTTTGAGTGGCAAATGGCATTTCTGGAAAAATCGGCCGAATAGCTTCTGAGGACGTTGTCATACAACTGCTGAAGTCGTAACGCATCCCTGTTATTGTATAGCCTGGAAGTTTGTAATGTCAAAAAGAGACCTACAGTCTCTTCATTTTACTTTTAATAGTTTGTACAAAAGATATGTTTGTTGTTACCTGTTGTCAGCAAATGTTTCATGTAGAGCTAGTGATATAATTAAGAAAAGATTATTAAAAATTGAATCCAAATGTGATATATTGTTTGTTAATTAAATTTATTGTCTTTATTTTTAGTTAAGGTTTTTCTGCTTATTGCACTACCTGTGTGGTGAATCAAGATGACATATTATATGTACGAACACTATGCATCATCATATGATTTCTGCTAGTTTAAAGGTTATAAGTTGGGAAATTTCCGGAAATTTCCTGCGTAATTTTTCCGTGCTCGGCTCGGGCTCTGTGCTTAACTATACTGACACTCCACCATAATACCCCACAAACTGAACATGAGTGGAAGATGAGTGGAAAGTAAATGCTGAAGTCAGTAATTCACTTGAAAGAGAAACAATCAGTACTTTTGTAACAAGTTGCAGTACCCCCTTCATACTACGTTCCAGTACATATGACACTAGTTTGTTATTCCAAATTAATCTCTGAAGATTATTCTCTGATAATTTAAGAAAACTAGTCAAAAGTTACATTGCTGTGATGAATCAAGATTATTGTTATTGCCATGTTGTAAGTATGCACCATCAAAATACGGTTATTAATTATAGTAATGCACACATCCATGTTAATGATAGTACATAGAAGGAAAAAGCCCGATTTTAGTTCGACCAGTTTGTCATACACAAATATAGAAAGAATCTCAGAAACTTACGAGTAAACACCGACAACAATGTCTCAGATGAGGGAAGTAGAGAATATTCTGTACGTTGACAGCAGATGATAGGCTACTGTTCTCAAAGATCACCGTCGACAACGTCTCACTTCAGTGTTCTGTACGTTGACAGCAGATGATAGGCTACTGTTCTCAAAGATCACCGTCGACAACGTCTCACTTCAGTGTTCTGTACGTTGACAGCAGATGATAGGCTACTGTTCTCAAAGATCACCGTCGACAACGTCTCACTTCAGTGTTCTGTACGTTGACAGCAGATGATACTATTCTCAAAGGTCAGATGAACGTCGACGTCTATAATGACAAACAATACAACAAACAGCTGTTAATAATCACGAACATCCTTAGACAGAACATATACAGTACTATAAAATGGCATGAAATCTGAATATTCCTTCGACAGGAAGCCGGGGTCAGATTGACCCTAAACCCTATAAATTGTTTAATAATGAAAAATGGTTTTAACATAATAAGTAAACCAAATTTCGTGACTTTTAATGATTTTGTATTGGCTTTAATTTGTGACACTTAGTTCATGTTTATGCCGATAGGGGGCGCTGCTATTGAGACGTTCTCAACACCTCCTCCGCACAACTCGTGTCACTGTCATATCCTGTTTGATACTAACATCTTAGAGATGCATGCATCTTATACAAGCCGAGTTATGGCAACTTTTGTGTTCAAGTTCTCCAAAATTCATCACTATGGCAACAAAAGTAGGCTCAATGGTAAAAATTTAAATGCCAGCATTTATATGTGTGACCTTGTAAACGTCCTCTTTGATGCAAAGATCTTGGAGATATCTATAATAAAAGCCGAGTTATAGGAAATTTTGTGTTCGAATGACCAAAAACAATCAATCAATCATCAATCATTTATTTGACTCAGGCAAAACAGCCCATAGAATAAAAATTTGTTACCGTGCTAACAAGATAAGTATTACATACAAGAAGGCTGAGCTATTGCAAAGTTGACGGCTCGATGCAAAATTAAAAAATTCTGAAAATTTTCCAGACTCCCTTTCCAGAAATTATTAATGGGCGTACAAAATTTTAACTTCGTAGTGTTATCCGTTCCTGACATAATAAGGGGTACTCAAAAAATTTGGGCAGTCCCTGGATACGCCCAAGGTTTTGAATGGGCTTTTGTTCGGATGGACCCTGCGAATGTACCAGCCAAATTTGAAATCCGTAGCTTTACCTCTTCCTGAGGGATGATACCGTTCCGAAGATCGTTCGTGATTTCCCATAGGCCCTCCATAGTAACTTTTCCTCTATTTTTACGCGTTTCAGAGATATTGCCGCTTTTGTGCACCAGCACGCTACTTTTTCCCACCAGTTGTCTCCCCCAAATTTCCCCATGTTCCCCTGGAAGTAGGTGGATGGCTTTTGGACTACGAAGAGCGAAGGTGTTCGCTAATTGTGCGTGCAATTAGTTTCTAAGATTTTCATCCTATGTGGTCGTGATACACCAACGTCACAGACGGACGGACAGACAGACAGACGGACAGACAGACGTTTCGGAGGGACGATATACAATCTCATAACCGCGCTCTGCGCTAGTATCGCGCGATAAAAATAATATGGAAACGGCATTATTAATATTTTAAGTTTAACAAGTAAACTGATCTTTCACAAAGACTACCGCGCGATGCGCCCTATATGTGGGTGCGCTAGAAATTTTCGAGAGTCCCGGAGTACACCCACGGCTACTTTTCTGGAAATTTTTAATGTGCTTTTGTTCCGACTGATGCTGTGAATATGCGTACAAAATTTGAAATTACCCGTTCATGAGATAATAGGGGGTACTGCAAAAATTTGAGCAGTCCATGAATACGCCCACGCTGCCTTTTCTCAGAAATTTGTAATGTTTTTTGATCGCATTGACACTGTGAATGTTCGTGCCAAATGTGAAGTTCATAGCTTCACTTAAGTATGTAAGCCTACGTAATACATGTACCTCCAAATTTATATACTGATCCTTTTATACGTTTATACACATTCCAGATGACTTTACTCATTACAGGCACCAAAAGTTAGTCATTTTCTCAGCGTCAGTCATTGACGCTGTAAGTATTCATTTTTAGCTTAAATTCGTTCAGAATCAAAATCTGCGCAAAGTAGACCTACAGTGGCCGTAAGCGTGAACAAAATTAGGGTGAATAGGTAATATATAGGGCGCATCGCGCCGTCATCTTTGTGATAGCAAGGCTTTCTTGTTCAGATAGGTAAAATAACCAGTAATCCTGCCCACAATGCATAAGCTACAAACTTCTGTTTTAATAAAAGAGCAAAGAGGAAATTGTGATAGTACACAGCAGCACATTAAATCTTCGGCGATGTCATGATGCTATTTTTACCACGCAACGCACTTTAGTGCAGAGCGCGGAATTGAGATTGCATGTCGTCTGTCTGTCCGCCTGTCTGTCTGTCTGTAACGTTGGTGGGTCAGGATCACATAGGTTGGAAATCTTGGAAACTAAGTGCTCGGACAATTAGCCCAACTCTTTCGATCTTCGTAGCCCAAAGATCATCCACCTACTCCTTGGGGAACATGCAGAGATTTTGGGGAGACTAGAGGTGGGGTGCGGAAAAGTGGCGTGCAGGAGCGCAAAAGCGGCAATATCTTTGAAACGGGTAAAGATAGATGAAAAGTTACTATGGAGAGCCTATAGAAACTCACCACCGTCCCCGACCCCCTACGGCCTCCCCTTCCCTAGATTAGGGTTCACAACCCCAAACCAAAACTGCAATCGCTATTATCTCGGGAACGCTTAAAGATACGAAGTTCAAATTTGGCACCTACATTCACAGGGTCCATCCGAGTAAAAGCCCATGAAAACGCTGGGAGAAAAGGGAGCGTGGGCGTATCCGGGGACTGCCCAAATTTTTAGAGTACCCCCTATTAGCTCAGCAATAGGTAAAGCTACGAACTTCAAATTCTGAACGCACATTCAGAGGATCGATCGTAACAAAAACCATTAAAAGTTTTGGAAAAAGTAGCCGTGGACGTACTCAGGGACTCTGGGAAATTTCCAGGGCAACCATATACTGGGTGCATCGCGTGGTTATCTTTGCGGTAGATCAGCTTTCTTGTTCTGATTTTGGCTATTTTGGACGTATGAGTCACTGCGTTTCGCCATTAAGATGTATATAAACTACAGTTTGTTTTACATTTTTAAATTACAGCCGTTAATATTTTTACCGTACGATGCACTTTAGTGCAAAGCGCGGTATTGACACAGCATGTCATCTGTCCGTCTGTCTGCTCGTCTATGACGTTGATGGATCAGGATCACATAGGTTGGAAATCTTGGAAACTAATTGCACGCACAATTAGCTCAACATCTTCGCTCTTTGTAGCCAAGTCCATCCACCTACTCCTACATGAACATGGCGTATACTTTGGGGGAGATAAAGAGGTGGGTGGGGAAAAGTGGCGTGTTGGAGCACATAAGCGGCAATATCTGGTAAACGCGTAAAGATAGATGAAATGTTACTAGGAACTCACCAACGCTCTTTCGAACGGTACATTCCGTGACCTACGGCCTTCCCTTCCCCAAAGTTGGGCTTGCGCAACACCAACGTAAAATTGGAATCGCTATATTATCACAGGAATTGGTAAAGCTACGTACTTCAAATTTGGCAGCTACATTCACAGGGTCCATACGACAAATGGCAGTTAAAAATTTGGGAGAAAAGGGAGAGTGGGCCTATCTGGGGACTGCCTTAATTTTTGCAGTACCCCTATTGACTCATGAATGGGAAAAGCTACGAAGTTCAAATTTTGTACGCACATTCATAGGATCAATCTGAAGAAAAGCCCATTAAGAATTTCGGCAAAAGTGGCCGTGGGCTTAATCAGCGAGTCTCAAAAATTTTCGGGGCATCATACATTTCGAAGCATTGCGCGGTCATCTTTGCGATAGCTCAGCTTTCTTGTTATGACTATACGGTACCAGTAAATTGCTGCAGTGTTCGCAAAAACGTGGTCAGCCACTCAAAAAACGTAAAAAGTCATGTTTTTTGGATTTTGAAAAAAACGTCAAAAACGTAAAAAGACGTACGTATAGATTCACAGGCCTCTTAATCACTCAGCCTTTAATTACTCAATTACCGGAAGTCAGTACCCGTAAGTCACGGTCACCAACATCAAACATCTTGCTCAGAAGTGTGGACACAAGAAAGTATGCAACTGAGAACTGTGTGTGATAAACGCCTATACGTACCCATAACATCCGGGATTTTTGAGGCCAAAATTTCAATAGACATTCAACAAACTTTTTTCTTTTTTTGTAACAATGTTAGCATCATTGAGGACAAAATTTCTGCTGCCGACTTTTTACGTTTTTTCAGACTCCTTTCCAAAAAACGTAAAAAGTCATGTTTTTTTAAATCTGAAAAAAACGAAAAATACGTATTCTCGAACACTGAATTGCTGGACACACACACACACACACAGAACTAGAAGCTAATCTCACCAAGCAATGTAGACGAGAATGTCGATGCGACAGACAAACAGTAACCCTCAACGGTCACAAGTATCCGAACGTCTACAACAGCACAAAACAACGGTAATTATAGTCACACAGAATCTACTCTGTATCACAAACTTAGTAATAATTACCAATTTTTGTCAAGTGATTTTTTAGAGCGCGTCAACATAGCTTGCTATGCAGAGCGCTGTGTTAGCTATGATAGATTCTGTCTGACCGTCCGACCGTCATCTGTCACACGCTGGTATCATGCCAAAACAAGAAAGCCTTGCTATCGCAAAGACGACCGCGCGATGCGCCCAATATACGCGTGCCCTGAAAAGTTTCGAGAGTCCTCGCAAATGCCCCGGCTACTTTTCCCGAAATTTGTAAAGGGCTTTTGTTCCGATCGATACTAAGAATGTGCATACAAAATTCGAAGTTCGTAGCTTTACCCAATCCTGAGATTATAGGGGGTACTGTCATTGGGCACCTCCTGTCTAGGTAACCGCTACAAATATTCACACAAACCTTATACGACATAAAGTAGACTCATTGAGCTACATTTTGCCGCAGACAGTTTGTGTCTGTCTTCATTCAAATTTTTCTGGTGAGCTCCGTAAGACGATTTTATTTCGGCGAGGGGGCGTTTCAGCCGTTCAAGGTCATCCAAGGTCACCGATATTGGTGCCAATCGAAAGCGCGGATATGACTTCCTATTAGTCGGTAATAGTAAATTTGGTCCTATCTTGCACCGTTTCCGAGCTAGAACACGTTTTATGTGCTACTTACCCCACCCCTATTCAACCCCAATTTTGGGGGTGTTCCCGTTGCACCAGATCGCC
>Ga0209681_1000352_pt1 | contig 11826 bp, 7 predicted proteins | sample WorMetLIZISLAND2_3_FD_187416 | JGI IMG/M metagenome (GOLD analysis project Ga0209681, IMG submission 187416) | Marine gutless worms symbiont microbial communities from Max Planck institute for Marine Microbiology, Germany - Olavius clavatus LIZARD... ... | reverse complement strand
CTTTTGTTGCCAATGTGCCCGACAGTGTAACCAATGTTCCTAACGCTGTCACCATTGTGCCTGTCGCCAATGTGCCCGGAAAAGTCACCAATGTTCCCTGTATGTTGCAAATGTGCCTTTTCATGTTGCAAATGTTCCTTGTACGTGTAACAAATGTGCCCATACCCCTAACTCTCTCTCTCTCTCTCTCTCTCTCTCTCTCTCTCTCTCTCTCTCTCTCTCTATATCTTCATCAACGGGCTGGCTGGTAACCTGCCATTCGAAATGCAGATATCTACTAAATAGATTATTTACACACTTGACATTAGCATTTATTCATACGATCACTCTGCAGAGAAATGCATCCTGGTTAGAATATTTACACCAAAATCGTGTAAGAATGGCGCATAAGTAATAGGTGACCTTTGGACGTTACTTTGGGTCCTATGCGTTGAGTCGTATACAAAATCGTGTTTAAATATCTTTTTCTATATAAATCAGTGGATATCCGTTTATCCCACAGATTCTATGTGTTATCCTCCTAAGTCAACCATGTTAAAAGAAGCGTGACTGTTTTGCCCGAAAAAATGGAGTGTTATGTGCTATACGCTTCATGTCTTGTATAGGTTCAGAAATCACGAAGGTCAGACGAATGTAAAACATGATTTTTCTTCGCAATTTCAGATCCAATTTCAATGAAACTTCACAAAACAAATATTTTCGGTGCAATTTAACAGTACCTTGTGTATCTATAGCGACATTCCCGTATTTCCAGAGTTATAATACCTGTTTCGATATTTAGGGCTATGATGTTATAACTGCCCTGTTGAGTGAACGGTATATACAAGAGAATTATCCAGCTGCCGAAATTAATGACGATATTTTTTTCCTCAAGCACAATGGCAACAGATAAAGGAACTCATGTGGTGAAGTATGCACCATAAAAATGGCGCACCTTACAGTTATGACGTTATAACGCCCTTCATTATAATACTGCAGTTGTAACCTTCCTCTCTGTCTTGTAACCTCTACTGCACACAACACATTTCGTGGCGCAATAACTTATTATTAAAAAGTCGCTGGATTTTGATACTTCACTAGGCATTCACTGTTATCATTTCCTATGAGTCTGTGTATAGGCCTAACTGAAATGTCGACTATTAGTTGTCGAATTTTCTCTGACTACACATTGCCCTATCTGACAACATTAATAAAAGTCTTCTGGAGGCTTGAATTTCATTTCATGTGCTAATGTGAAATATCCAAACTAAGTATCCAGATGTACTTAACACAGAATATTATCCACTTATACTAATGACTGCTTGCTCATCATTGTAATTAATACAACCCTAACCCTAACTGTAACCATAACCCTAGCCCTAAATTTTGTAACCGCTCTATTTTCTGTCTTTTCAATGCATAAAATTTTTATTTTGGGCTGCTAACCTAACTGGCACCTTAGAATGGAGACCTCTGTCACTGTATGATGACTATGACAATTAAACCAATGACATCTAAGGGAAATTTGTTAGAGTATCAGAGCATAAAATTTGTTTGTGGATTTGTGTCATGTTACAGTGACTTAACTATAGGCCTATGTTCATTAGTTCAGAATAGTAAAGTACTGTGTGGTAGTCAGTTGAAATGTGATTCAACTTGTGGTGAATGTTAGTCATTTTGTGATTTATAATTTATTATGTTTACTTTCTGAGTCACAGACAGTTGCTCGCTTAGAATGCCTATTCTCTTAGAAGCAGTATTGATTCCAGTCAGAATTATAAACAGTATACATGATGTACCAGTAATGTTGGTTCTAAATGCATTATAATACTTAAATTACTTTGTATGCCTGCTAAATATTATTCGCTGTCAGCAAGGTAATCATGTCAGCAGTAATACTGCCACTGCACAGTGATGGATAATTGTAATTTTTGTAACTAACTTATTACAATAACTTGTAGTCTCACAATTACAATTAGCATTTTTGGAGCATCTAATTAACTGCAATTACAATTAGCTGCCTGCTAATTAATTATAACTACAATTACATCTTGGGCAATGTAAAAGCAAAATAAGCAAAACTCGTTCCGTTAAGTAACAAACATAATACTGCAAAAACATAAACATGATACTGCAGAAATTATAGTATGCATAGTCCTGGTTGTCTTGGTGGTTGCATTGGTTGAGCGTTAAACTCGTGATCGAAAGATCGCAGGTTCGACTCCCGGCCGGGGCACTATCAAGTCAACTAGGTCAACTCAGCCTTCCATCCCTCCGGGGTAGGTAAATCGAGTACCGGCCTGCATGGCTGGGGTTAAGGCGGGTGTGTACACTTGTGTCGGGTAGCAGGTAACACTGTGTGATCCCATATGGCAAGTGACACTCCGTAGCTGTGCCATGGAATACTTCCATTAACGGCTTTACAGTACCTTTACCCTTTTACCCTTTACCCTTATACCACAGGACATAGAAACTAGAAATACGTTCTATGAAACATGGTATCTCTCCTACTGCTGCTGCATTAACAATTATTAAACCCCCATTCGTTAAAAAATCTTATAGTCAGTATTGCTCAATACGTATCAAAATTTATGGGTCATTATTTTTACCATTTGGGGTCACAGGTTATGCAGTAGCAATGGGACAGATAAATGTCCACAATTTTAACAAACACTCCACAACAACTTAACTCCACAACACAGAATCACAGTTCAGCAGTCCAATTCAGAAAGATTATTAATATGCAGTAATAAGTAAATACCGTAAAACTTCTATTAAACGCCGGGTCCCGAATAATCGCCGGGTCTCTAATAAACGCCAGGGTTTTGAGGCCAATGTTCTAATAAACGCCGGGTCTCGATTAAACGCCCGGGTCTTCTAGAAATACAGAGTTGTCAGAGTACCTGCCATACACTAGTTATGTCATTATATACCCAACATTTAGTGCTGACACAGATAATTTGTTGTTTTTAGCTAACTAAATAGATGTGCACGCTGAGAATTAACGCATGAAGAGTAAAATTAACATAAACAGGGTACATTGGAACAGATGACATTAATAAACGCAGGGAGCTCGAGGCCAGTGTTCTAATAGACGCCGGGTCTCTATTAAACGCTGGGGTTTCGAGGCCCGTGTTCTAATAAACGCCGGGGGCGTTTAATAGAAGTTTTACGGTAACTATTATCTGGTCAAGGTGGCATAATGCGTGGGGTGTATCATGTATATATGCAAATGGTGGCTTAAATTTTAATGTCAAAATTGTCAGGTAATTGTGCAATTAACTGTCAGTTTCCACTACAATTGGCACAAACTTAAACTAGTGCTTTGAACACTTTCGACGCTCGTACTTCAGTCGATTTTTCAGCTGGAAGAGGGTGTACTTCTTAAGCAAATTAGTACCAGCTGATGTCTCACTCAAAACACTACGGACACGTTCGTCAGAAATTGCCCCTCGTGCAATAACAGAAGCACACAGTTTTACAATTGTTTTAATGTCTTCCTTGCCAAAAATGTCCTTGGCTCTGGATGAAGGCGGGATACAAGATTCATCTGACTCATCTTCTGAACTGATCGCGTTGGAGACTGTTGCTGAACTGTGCCCCAGTAACAAGCGCTTCGCCCTCTCAGCTGAAGTGTCAGTTGCAGCTGGCAGAAACACATCACTATGATCTGCGGACTTGCTGCGCATTTCCGACCTTAGTTTATCATACACTTGTCGACAGCTAAAACTCGACAGCTCTTCAATTCCTTTCAGCTTTTCACGAACAGACTCCAAGGTAACTGTTCCAGCTGTAATGTTAGACTGAAAGTGAGCCTTCAGTGCAAACAGCTTCTGACTGTCCCATATGAATCGGTCAGTTGAAGGACATACTGCTTGCGATTCACTGGCTGACGTAGATGGCACCGTTTCAGCAATCGCAGAATTCTGTTCATTGGACACAGCTCTGGATGTTGATGACATTGCTTCTCTTAGTCCCATCGATGCCACCACAGACGACTTCTCCCGCTCCACAACACGGTAGCATTTCTGTGCAGTTGTCAGACGGTGACACATAAGATCTGCAAGTTGTGAACTTATTTCAGGTCTGTTTTGATGCACACTTGATACAGCAGACTTTCTCATTATGTTCATGCTGATTCCCTCCCCTAATCCTGCTTTCCTCCAGATTGACTGTATACACTTCGTTATCTGTCCACTGCTCATAGATTCTCCATTCCAAGTGACAAACATCGCATCATCTGCTGAATTACTCGAAAACAGTGGAATTCGCAACTTGTCTACATACAGAAGCAGCCAGCTGTGGAGGGATGGGCTCAACACAACTTTCGCTGGTCCATATGTTGCTGATGTTTTGTGATCATCAACAGACACAACGAACTGATCTTCAACCTTCCGAGCAATCTTAAACTGTTTCAGTGTCATATTTGATAGTACACCTGAGCGATTCGCATTCGTCAAAGCAATCTCTGTCAGCAAGAAATCTCTCACGAGGACATAATCAGTCTGAGTTACTACTAGCTGACTGTCATCAGTGAGAGATCCAAGAGTTTTAATTGCTGACAATGCACATTCACTTTTCCGGAAAGCCTCCACTTGCTCTGGTTGTATTAACCTGTTCAGATCTTCATTCATTTTCTGCTGTGTGTGTTTACTGCATTGTTTTCTATATGCTGCAATCCAGTGCTTCACACGTTCAAGCATTCGTGTCACTTGCTGAACATCGTCACCAGTGACAATGCTGGCTGCTGTCACAAAGTGGTAGAAATGTTTTAGACTGTTTAGGTAGGATTTGCTAGTTGCTGGTAAATACTTCATGACTTTAGCATAAGATGTAAATGCATCAAGGACTGAATTATCCCACAGTGCTGACAATGACTGTTCGCCAGTTATCTTCAGAATGGCACGAATTTGAGTCATGTGCTGCTTGGCAGACTTGATGTTCTTAAGTCCACCATCTGGTGACATCATCCAGGTCATAAACTTGTGAAGCTGAGTTGCATGGTCATCATTCATCAGGACACGTTCAGCTGAATCATGCAGTCTGGAAACATCATCATCTGCACTAGTGTCTTCTTCAGCATTGTTGACTACTGGTTGTGCTGTAGTGACAGCAGATTCACTGTTTTCTTGTTCCACAGCAGTCGCACTGCTCACTGACTGGAACGCAGTGTGGCTGTCACTGACCAACAACATTCCTGCTGCTGCACGGTCAACTGCTGGTGGTGATCCATCATTCTGTTGTTCAGGAGCAGCAGCAGAACTGAGCAGAACTGAATGACTGACGAACTCCGGTGCGTTATGGCTCATGCTGTCAAACATCATTCCTGTTGCATCAGTGGTGCACTGCTTAAAGTCAGTTCGTGCCTTTGCCAACAGTCGCTTGTACTTCAGTGAACCTGCAGCGATCTTGTGTGACTGCAGATGAGAAGAAAGTCGCTTGACTGATGCAGTACAGCCATCAACTGGACACTGGCGCCGATGATGGTAATCCTTCTGCTTTGACTTCTGCTTCTTTACAGTTTGTAGCTTGAATTTCCGCACCGCAGTTCGAGCTTCCTCGGGAGTCCAGCCATGACAATTGCGCAAATGTCGAGGTACATGTATAACTTCTGCTCTGCACACTGGACACTTCTTTGATGAACGGCAACGACTTCTCATATGAGGTTCACCTTGTGTGGCAAGTGCGCCATGTGGATACTCATGACCTCCTGGACACAAAGTATGAAATCAAGTGAAACTAGGCCTAGAGAGAGGATGTGCCCCCATAGTGCAGCATTGTCATGCTGGATTTGAGGGTGACGTCACGGTCGTCACCGTGCTCTGCAGGTCCCCACCTGGTTTTTAAGTCAACCCCACAACCAGTAACTAAGCTATATGAACTGGTATATCCAATGCGCAGAAAAATGGTGCAAAATAAAGATGCAGTTACCATAGAACAGTGATGGGAAAAAATTATTGCTTGTTAAATGATGTCACAATTGATGACCCTGAGGGTTATTTCACTCATACCAATTTTCTCACTTTGATGCATGTACTATACAGAAATTTGTAAATTTGCAAACAGTACAGGAAAATACACATAAACTTTCTTCTTTTCAAAGTGGTAAAATGCAGCCAAAATGGACTTCAGCAAAGTGATATCACAAAAGTTGCTAGATATTGTAGAGGAAAACAGCTAAAAGCTGCAAATGAGACACAGGCAGTGACAGCAACTACAAAACTGAGGAATTAATTAAATTAAATTAATGAGTAAAACAGTAATAATGACAATGACAGTGACACTGTGGCATGAACAGCTTTAGATGGCAGATTTAGAAAAACACTGGTACCCTCCAGCACAGAACTAAAATATAGACAGTGCTGAAACAGAAATACATTTAACTAAATACATGCCTGCTACTGAGAAGCAAAACAGTACAGGAAAATACATATACATACATTCAATGTAAATTTAAACAAGTAAACAACCTAAAATACAGCAAAACAGAACTATCCTGGTTCATTCGCCTCTAACGACTCTCGGCCAGGAAACGAAATGGGCTTGCTCAACAACGCTCCAGAGCCCAGATGGGATGCTAGAAAATAGGTTTAATTCATATCATGCACTTTCCCTCTATGTACTCATTAACTGCTGCTAATACTGGACAACGAAAAGACCAATACTATCAGAATACCTCGTGCGTCAAAGTCGTCAGCCAAATCCCCACCAGTAACAGACTCACTGTCGCTGGACAACAATGGAGGTGTACCAGGAGACACCATCTACCATAATACATACATACATGCACAAAAATACACATATTTTCAAACAATAGTCAGTTACGTAGTTATGTATTATTGCCACCATAGACGGCGGAACCTACTGGGCAGGTCAGGCAGCAGCCACCCACTTTTCGCTCTTGTGGCCGAGGCTTATTTCTTGCCACGTACTTTTTGGGTTGAAAAAATTATTTTTTTGTGCAAACTCAAAGAACCTGGGTCTGACTGACAATGGTGAGTATAAATAACTGTGGCAACATTCAAACCATGCCAAATAGTGCCTGACCAAATTTGACAGACTACACATTGCTGGTAAGGTAAGGCTGCCATCAGTGGCAGGCATCATGTGGCATGTAGCATACGAACAACGACTGCATTTGACACCCAATTAACTTGGATAGACACTTTACTGTAAATACTTTCTTACGTTTCATGGAAATGTTGCCAAATGACATCTCTCAGCTGTGAAAATTGTTAAGTTATGTTTAGGGACCACAGTTTTCCGTGGCAAATTTTTCCAAATTCCGCAGGCCAGTTTCCCAAATTCCGCGGCATACTTTTCACATATAGCAATTAATTTTCTATGACCCCGGAAACTGACCAAATATGCAATATTTGTTGCCAAGTAAGTAAGTAAGTAAGTAACTAAGTAAGTAAAAAGTAAATTTATATAGCGCATTACCAAAAAAATCTCTAATGCGCTGAACATGCAAGTACATCTAATATAACGTGAAGAAGTGAGTCTTCAGTTGACGCCTGAAAATGTCTAAAGTCAGCTCTGGATCTCTGAGACTGTCCGGTAATGCATTCCAGACTGGCGGACTTGCCACCGAAAAAGCCCGGCAGCCGAATGTCTTCCGACAGCACCGTGGAACGATCAGTTTCTGTTGAGCAGCGGATCCCAGGCATTGACGACCAGTGACCTTAGATGCCGACATGAGGAGGCTTGTCAGGTACTGTAAGTTACCACATCTGACACATGCAGTCTGTCTGCCAACTAAACAGACAATATTTCAGATAAATTCAATATTTTCAATATTGCTCACTTTAGAACTTGAGTGGCAGTCATGCATTTAATGGCACAATCATGTCTACATGTAGTAATTAATTTTCCACGGCCACCTAAACCCGACCAAAATATGCTGTATTTCTCCCTTTTCCACCGGCCATTACAGAATTTTGCAAAATTCCGCGGAAACGTAGAAATTCTGCAGAAACAGGCAAATTCCGCGGGTTGGCTCAAAATTATGCGTACCGTGGAAAACTGTGGTCCCTAGTTATGTTACGCATAGTATTGATAACATTTACATACTGATAATGGTAGACTGCATTTTACTGGACTGTTGACAGGCATCTCTGCTGCACTGACAGTGGCTTCTTCTCTCTGAACACATCACAGACACCACTGAATCATTGATTCAAGTATCAGTTGTCAGTCACAAACTGTAAACTTCCCAGTTCTACACAGGACTCTGTCAATGTTACTGGCAAATCAACTGTAATACTGACTGCATGATACCGCTCAAAAACAATTACTGCTGTACTTGATTGAAGTTGATTCCCACATCAATAGATTAAGATTTTGTTAGCAAAATTATGGTTAATTAAATGTGCAGTGGTTTGTCATTGCAAAGAGCATAAGCTGTGTGTTTACAAAAAACTGTACAATGCTATTTATAGAAAAACTGTCAATGCAAAGTGTGGAATAACCTGGAAATCAGTAGCTGATGGGCGAATTTGGTTATGTGGAAATAGTGTCGTCAGTGCTGTACGAGCAGCATCATCTTCAGCTGAATCACGTGTCAAACCTTGTCCACCAAACACCTGGGGTGGAACTGTGGCAACAGTAACAATGCTTCGAAAAATCTCCCGTTGCTCAACCTGAACATCAAACATTTAAACACAATAAAACATCACATTAGCTTAAGTTGTACACGTCAGAGGTACTTCGTAATTAGAGGGTAGTACGAAAACAGGACCGATTTTTAACCTTCCTAACTGCTGTACATCATCACAGATAATCATGAGACATACATCAAGATTTGGAGCTTTATTGACCACAACGTGTAAGGTTTTTTTTGTGTCAGTACACACATTGGTGTTCATCAGAGAAAATAATCTTCACCATCGCAAAGACTAAATCTTTAACAGTCATACAGCAAGAGAATGCAGCTTCAGTAGACACTATACTCTTCACTCTATACCAGTATTTATTATCAAGTAATTTCTTCTTACCAACACTCAATAATCACAAATGAAGTTCACTAAAATGCATCAACTACATAAAATAAGTGTATGATTATATGCAACAGATTTGTTGTGCTCTCTCTTGCACAGACAGTTTACAGATATTAGAAAAAAATTAGAATTGTTTAATACTTTGACGCTTATTATAGGTTCATATCATGCATGTAATTTATCAACAAGGGTCAAATAAGTAACATTTCGGTATTATTAATCACAGATAAATCTGAAGCAATAAACAAAAGTAAACTTTTTCAGTCCATATTTTGCTATGTATTTTATGTGTATAGTGACAGAACTGGCTCTGTCACATGAAAAACCGTAAACCTGATAAAACCCCAATGGCCAAACCCATGAAAACCTCATTTTGTGAAAATCGATTAGTTTGGGCTTGTAAAACCAGTTTTTGGAACACTAATTGGTAAACGTATAAAAACAGACATTGTGGTCCATCTAACAAATGTTACAAAAGTGAGGGTTGCTAACTGTAACACAAAACATATGATTTTTTTTACCTCTGCAATATTCATTACAGATATTTGTATTCTGGATGCACTGGCATGATCTCTTAACTGGTGCAGAGGACGCACCTGCACTGAGCTCGAGCTTACTCTGACAGCTGTGCAACAAAACAGACCGGCAAATCTGCACACAAGTTATACTAAAGCAGTCATAGGCAATGCTGTAAATGGATGCCAGAAGCTGTGTTATTATGAAAACAGAGCAGCACATATACTGGCTTATTAATACATGACTGTCAGCCTTCTGCTGGTAGATTATACCCACAGGTTTGTAAAGCCAAGTTACCGATCATTACAAATTTACACAGCTTGGCATCGAAAAAGAATACCAAAAATATTTGTGTTCAGGTCTCTAAATCAAGTTCAGCTTACTCTGTATTGTAACCATCTCATGTATCTTAAACCATATTTTAATAATCAATCTCAGTATTTTTCGTCACAGATTACAATCAACTCACCATTTAACTGTCACCTATAATGTAGGACATATATAGCCTCTTTCCTACAACCTTATCAACCGATTCTTATTCTACAGACTAAAAACAGTGGTCTTAAGTTTGCCTACTCCTACTTATTCTTAGGTAAAAATGAAATGCGTGCCAGTGACCGCACCATCCACCAGAAACTTCCCCAGACTTCTCACATTTAGGGCAGACAAAAAAACACAAAATGTTTGCGCTAACCAAATCAGCCTAACCAACAAATTACCATGCATATCTGATTCAATGTGCATTAAAATAATATTTCCACACCAAAATTCATTACGATGGAACTAACAACTAACAAACTAACAAAGTAAAATTGAGCACAAAACCTGATGTCAATATTTGCTGCAGAAATCCGTTAGCAATAGAAATCGTGATTTCATCTGATAATCCACGAGCCCTGAGATAACTGAGTACTTCAGCAGCCATATCAGGTGAAAACGAAGGAAACGGACCTTCCAGATCCGTGGCAACACTTGTACCAGATTCCTGCATCTCAGACGAAATCAAAGTCGGTGGACCTTCCAGATCCTGGTCGACAACGACACTGGTACTGCCACCTTCTAAGTCCTGGTGGAGTGTGACACTGGCACCACTACGAACAGCTTCTTGTATCTCAGCAGGTGGACCTTCCAGATCCTGGTCGACAACGACACTGGTACCGCCACCTTCTAAGTCCTGGTGGAGTGTGACACTGGCACCACTACGAACAGCTTCTTGTATCTCCCCAGCAGGTGGACCTTCCAGATCCTGGTCGACAACTACACAGGTACCACCACCTTCTAAGTCCTGGTGGAGTGTGACACTGGCACCATTACGAACAGCTTCTTGTATCTCAGCAGGTGGACCTTCCAGATCCTGGTCGACAACGACACTGGTACCTGCCTGTTTCGTGTGGGATGAAATCAAATCCAGCGAGTCTTTAAGGTGATCTGTGACATCAGCCGAAGACTGCATAGACTTTTGATCTAAAGCATCCACAAAATAACCATGTATTTAACATATCTTGCTCATCACCCACATACTCATCTTCTTATGTTAAAATCTCAATACCAATAAATAGCAATGTGATACGAACATCATTCGGAAAAAATAGTCTTGCATTTTATTATGTCCTCCAAAAAAGGGCTAACACCCACCTGATCGACTGTGTGTGTAGATTAGTTTGTGTAGTTGTTATTTTAATTATTCGCAGCATAACGAAAGAAATTCTTAGAATTTTGATGAAACTTTGATAAAGTGGTGCAAGGAAGGTGGTTAGATATTAGAGGTCCCCATCAAAAATTTTAGGGTTAAAAGTTAATTCATATTGTCACCATATCCGTCAATTCCCTTCCCTTCTCACCACGTTCCTCCTCTCCCTTCACCACTTCCTTCTCTCTAATCTCACCTTTCCTTCCATCCTCCCCCTTTCACAGGGTGACCACTTTCCAGACCACATGAAATTCCGTGACTTTTCCCAGACTTTTCCAGTAGAGGCAAACAAACATTACCCAGTATCGAGTGTTTACCGATATGGTCAACAGTCGTTGTTTCATATTAATGAAAAACAGGGTGAGGCCAGATAGTCAATTATTTAACAGTTGGGGTTGTAACAGCTGGGGGAGGGAATGGGGTGTCCCCTTCCCAGCCGACTAGAGGGTGTGAGGGAGCATCGTAAGCTCCCCCAGTGGGGTCTGGGGCAGAGCCCTGGCCGAAAAACGACTTTTGGAGTATTTAGAGCTTGAAAAAACACACCTAATTTCACTTCCCCTGACTTTTCCCTGACTTTTTCCATTTCCCTGACTTTTCCCAGAGCACTTTGGAATTGCCTGACTTTTCCAGGTTTTCCAGGTG
>Ga0209681_1000350_pt1 | contig 11859 bp, 5 predicted proteins | sample WorMetLIZISLAND2_3_FD_187416 | JGI IMG/M metagenome (GOLD analysis project Ga0209681, IMG submission 187416) | Marine gutless worms symbiont microbial communities from Max Planck institute for Marine Microbiology, Germany - Olavius clavatus LIZARD... ... | reverse complement strand
GCATATATAGCATATATGCTGTCGCGCGCTAAAAATGTTAGTACAGGCGCTGTTATACCAGCAAAACGAGGTAGAGAGCTCAGCTATAGCGTTCATAAACTACTGGCTAAGCTGGCGAACTATCAAACCGGCGGTTACAAGTTTATGCCTATGAATGATCGGCTTGAACGGACGAACCGGATCGCCTAGGCCTACCAGCTTTCGTTTGCGTCATCCTGCGGCGGATCATTTAGAACTATGAACTCACTCACCAAATCCACTCAAACGTGACGACCAAAGTACACGAGAACGTATAGATTAACTCAGATTCTCAACAGTAAGTAATGCGCTATAAACAATACACGCGTCGTCGTCTGTGCTGAAAAAAACTAACGCTCGCGTTTTCTTTGACGCCTTTTTTCGGTTCGTTTTGTGGCTAAACGATACATTCTATGGAAAAAGTGTCTGAACGGAAAAATAGGAACTTGCCCGTTAAAAACAAGCTAATAGGGCTACAACTTTTATCCCTGTACAACTGTGATGAACAGCGCTTCACTAATAATCTCGGTACAAAACTATTAATAATTTATCTAAGCCTCACTATCTTTTGTGGCATCAGCGCGGAGCGATTCTTCAAACTCCATTGGTTGAACGTATGTCACGTGACAGCGCACGCAACGCTGATTGGTAGTAGTAGCTAAGATGTCGGATAGATGTAGCGTGTGAAAGTTATCGTTCTGTCGGAAACTTGACGATTGTATGATTCTGATTACTTCATTATACATTTAAACTATGCAAATGTGTTGCGCATTAACTTCTAACTAAATCTGCAGTAACTTTAGCGGTGTAGAGGCTCCGAAAAGATCCTTACGCCCGTGGAACACAACCAACCCTGACCGGAGTTTAGTAGCTGGGCCTGTCTGCTGAAGAGAAGATGACTTCCGTTGTCCTCCCGGTAGCCAGCACACAACACTAGGCCTATTGTGCATTATGTGGGTAGGTGTACTGCTGTAGAGGCTCCGAAAAGATCCTTACGCCCGTGGAACACAACCAACCCTGACCGGAGTTTAGTAGCTGGGCCTGTCTGCTGAAGAGAAGATGACTTCCGTTGTCCTCCCGGTAGCCAGCACACAACAGTTAGCTATGTCAGAGTTGGACGTGGGTCCAATTTTCTAAATCCAATCCAATCCAATCCATATGACCGATCGGATGGAATATATATAAAATAACTCAAGTGGCATTTATTTATGCAGTCAAAGCACCAATGCGTCACTGCTGCAATATTGCACATATTATATAAAAAAATGTCACTGCAAAAACTGACCAAATAAAAGAAAACACACACTGGACGAAGGCGCTTCCGTCTTTGGTAAAACAATGAAGCGGACAAAACATTCTGCCGGTTCGTTGATGACCGTTGTTGCCTTAGTCAGACGAAATTACGTTAAAAATTTATCAAAGAAGACTTCTGACCCAATCCAATCCAATCCAATTTTTTCAACAAGAAACTGGACCCAATCCAACCCAATCCAATCCATGTCCAACTCTGAGCTATGTTACTCTGCTTGGCAAGATAAGCGTCCTATCTCCTGTCATGCGTTCAATCATTAGAGTGGTTTGCTTACATACAGAAGTGAATCGCATAATACGTTTGAATTTTTCAACATTGCCGCCGGCCGCCATCTTAGATTTGATCCAACCGGAAATACCGCCGTTCGATCCGCCGTTCCCGATAACCCCACCTAGAACCAAACATGAAGGGGATCGGATGACGCGTTGCACAGTGTCAGTTATGGCCATTTGAACGTAGCGCGCAAGGAGTAAAATATAATGGTATAGATAGGCTGGTACTAGGTTTCTTGAAAAAATATATTGTAGCTAAGTGATGATGCATTTACTGTTGGTTTAGTTTTTAGCCGATCGTACTGCTACACAGTATGATCGGCTATTGGCATCATCCTGTTGTCCGTCCGTCCGTCTGTCTGTCTGTGACGCTGTGCATTGTGGCTCTCAGGGTTGGTGTACGCAGCTAAAGGTTGCATCAGCGTGTTCCTAGCACAATGTTCCTATTTGTCCCTTCAGACACTTTTGCTGTAGGATGTATCGTTTAACCACAAAATGCACCACAAAAACGAAGTGAGAAACCTCAGAAACGCCATAAGTGTCTATGGCTACACGTGTGCATGCTCGTTTGTCAACAATGACACGGTGCCGTGAACCGTGCGACTGCAGCCTGTGCGGACTGCGGATTGTGGACGCAGATCCGCAGTAATTGTTGGATCCGCGGACTGACAGCGAACGGATTTTTTTATTTAGAGGTCGAAATGTTGCGATCACGATGAATAGCGTTAAAATACTGCATGCATACAGTACGATCGGCTATCACAGCAATAGCTGAGCTTCTTGTTATAGTATATCAGAACAGCAAGCTCTTCAAATGCTGCAATAGCTATCGTCGACATGCGTCCGTCCGTCTTATGTTTGTCTGCCGCCTATCTGTCATTTTGTATCGAAACGTGAACGAAACGTGTACGGGTATGTGCATTGCGCTGTAGTCTGCAGACTACGGGGTGAATGGAGCCTGATGGAGGAAATACGGTTATCCATAATAACAATGAAATGCACAGCGGACGCGCAGCTTTTTCTTTATGACTGCTGACCTTTTCTTCTTTTGTTGCTTCGTTTACTGATGAAATACGGAAGAAGTCGATAGACAACGTAACAGCTGACAGTGACACAAGAAAAATACATTTTAACAAGAAATGACTCGTGTACACGTTTAGAAGCAGCCTCATCATAAACAAGAAGCTCAGCTGTTGCTGTGATAGCCGATCATACTGTGTATCAGTACGGTCGGCTAAAATGGCGAAGGAAAAGAAGACAGAGTGTTCACACAATGCAGTGCAAGTGTAGCAACAGCTCTCGTATAGTTCTGAGCTCATTTTTGATCGCTGTGTTGATTTTTGGTGTCGGTGTAGCTGTCTTTTCTCAAATAGGGGCCTCAAATACGCGGCCCGCGACCATCGACGGTATTATCTGCGGATCGCAACTACTTACTTGAAAAAAGTTTAACAGTAAACGTTGTCAAGTAAGCGCTGAGAATTTCTGCAAGAACTGAGCAACAATTGAACTGGCTTCTTATGCTAACGAATGAGTATAATCTGAGTAATTACACTCACCTATTATTGCTCCCGATCGATGTATATAACACATATATTTGGTAACGAAAATCACGTTTTAGTGCAAAATTTTGGCACCTATCGCATACCATTGAGGACTACCAGTATGATCGGCTATTGGCGTAATTCTGTCATCCGTCTGTCTGTCTGTCTGTCTGTGACGCTGTGCATTCAGACACTTTCGCTGTAGGATGTATCGTTTAGCCAAAAAACGCACCACAAAAACGAGTCTAAGAAAACACGAGCATGAGTTTTTATGACCACGTGTGCGTATTGCATTACTTACTGTTGACCCGCTGTGGCCTAATTTCGTCGTCATGCTTGAGTGAGTGGATTTAGTAAGTGCGTTCAGAAACGAAATGCTAAGATTGGATTCTTCCGTTCCAGCCGCTCATGGGCCTAAACTTGTAAACACCGGTTTGAGTTCGCCAATAGATCTAGTTTATAACGTCCGGCTCGATCTGTACCTCGTTTTGCTCTTATAAGATCGCCTGTATTAACATTTTTATTCACAAATCGAGACACTGCCATCACAATGAACAGCGTTAAAATAGATATCACGCAGTAGTTGCTTTAGCCGATCGTACTACTGCATGCTGTACGATCGGCTATCACAGCAATAGCTGAGCTTCTTGTTACAAAATATGTCAATACTCTAGTGCATGTGGTCTCTGTTACAACATTATCATATTCACTCAATGAAACAAAAAAGAACAGAGATATTATTCTGACTTACCAGGTTTTGAGGTGAAAGCAGAAATATCGCCATGATAGGCCTACAACAGTTGACTGCAGTGCACTGATTGCCAAAGACAAAGTAATAAATAACCTAAAATACGCTGCCTATTGATGTGCACTTAGAACATAATACGGGTACGTTTAGGCGACCTACTTATTCACGTGTTTCGACTATTCTTAGACTGCTCACGTACACGCACAGTACGCACTTGTTTACATGTCCAGGTACGCTGGCACTATGAAGGCGACTATATGCATGTGATTAGCCTTGACCAGGGAAGATCGACCCCCACTCCGACTTGCTGCTATAGAGACGGCCAGAGCAGCTGCTGCAACTGCAGCAGGCATGCTATGCATGGTCAATAGACTGTGACTTCATGCACTGGCACCAAGCGGGCCCCGGGCGTCATTCAATTCATTCAGTTCATTCATTCATTCATTCATCGCCGGCTGCTGCAGTAACTCCGTGCATTCACCTGTCACCAATGTCGCCACTCTCACGGTCACGTCACGCAAGACGTGCCGATGTTGATACCGATCCTCCTTTCACGGGCCTTAATAATGGCCGGTGTTCGCGACACCGGCTGTTTTTGGCTGTTTCTGTTACAGGCCATCGAGACGTCGCGGACCCTCGAAACTCGTGGACCTAGGCTTCAGCTTAGTAAGCCTATTAGTTAGTCCGCCTATGTCGCGTGATCACATCACCGTGTCACGTGACACGGACAAGACTGTGGAGTGTGGTACACTCTAGGAAGTTTAACAAATTTGAATAACACCACTAAATTGGCCAACCACGAAAACCCCCAGTTCTCTACAAGCCGAGTTGTAAAGGATTAAAAAGGTTAAATAGGTTCTGTATAGCTGTTAATTGAACCCCATCTCAGAGCTACGGGGTGTCACTTCCCACATGGGATCACACAGTGTTGTCTGCCACCCGATGCAAGTGAACACACCCCGCCTTAACTCCAGCCAGACAGGCTAGTACTCTATTTACATACCCGGAGGGATGGAAGGCTGAGTTGCGAAGCAAGCTATGCTGACGCTTTTTCCTATACCGCTGTTATTTGTACTCCTCGCGCGCTACGTTCCTAACGTAGCGAAAGAGGAGTTATGAGATCAGTGTAAGAAGTATGAATATTGACGACCGACCGACCGACGACCGACCGACCTCAGGGCCTATTCACACATTTTGGGAAAATTTCAAATGGCCATAACTCTGCAGCGCGTCAACCGATCCCCTTCATGTTTGGTTCTAGGTGGGGTTTTCCGGGACGGCTGATCCAACGGCGCCATTTCCGGTTGGATCAAATTCAAGATGGCGTCCGGCGGCCATCTTGGAAAACTTCAAACGGCCATATCTCAGCGACGCGTCATCCGATCGACTTCGTGTTTGGTTCGGTGTCGGCCCGCTATAGCCAAGGGCCGCTATAGCCAGGGGCCGCTATAGCCACTGTGTATCAGATTAGGGTTAGGGTTTAAGGTTAGGATTAGGCTTAGGGTTAACACACTCGACGTAAATTATAATATAGTGACTTCTCCATTATACAGTGGCTATAGCGGCCCTTGGCTATAGCGGCCCCTGGCTATAGCGGACCGGAATCGTTTGGTTCTAGGGTGGGTTTTCAGGGACGGCGGATCCAACGGACGGCGCCATTTCCAGTTGGATCAAATTCAAGATGGCGGCTGGCGGCCATCTTGGAAAACTTCAAACGGCCATATCTCAGCAATGCATTATCCGATTCACTGTGTGTATGTACGCAAACCATACTTTGCCCTGATAGAGATTCGAAATTTATTTCATGCGGGAGGGTCACCAGCCGACCTAGATATAAAGAGGAAGAACGAAAAAGACCTTGAGAAATAGCCGAGAAAACAGCGCGCGAGGAGTATACATTAGAGATTGGTCACAATCTAAAGTATTTCCTGTTCTTATTTTTTTCATACCGGTAAGGGGACCGTAGATCATGGTCAGCCCTTTCGAATTTCTGGATGAGTCTACCTGTATATCTCACAAAACTGACAGTCCTTACGCTACCGCCAGTGAAGGTCTCGTACTTCTAGCCTTTTGTCGTTTTGATACAATATCTATACTTGCACTACCCGCACTGTTGCTCTGAATTTGTTTGTTACTCCGCGGTGCCTGGCCGTCAAAAAGCAACCTGCATGCAAAGAACTCAACATCGTGACAAGCACAGTATATCGTATTGCTTAAAAGCAAAAGTTAACAAAAAAAGTTAATATCGTGATTAGCGCTCAGTAATCTTAAAGTATACTTGTAGAGCAACTTTAGCCCTATAGAGGTCAGTAGTCCTACAGCGTAAAATATAACTATTACCCGCACATTATAACGAGCAACGTGATACACAAGTGGTGCACTGGCCCTTTATGAACGGGCACGTTTCGTACAACAAAACAACGCAGTGATCAATCCATCAAACCACCCATAGAGGAAAGGCGTACAACTCCGTATCCATTTATAAGAGCGACACACAGTGAAAGCAAAGCCACAATATACACAAAGGTAACTTGAATTCAAACTACGAGGCACAAACAACAATTGTCGGTGAAATTACGACGAACAGATGTTAATTAACTAATTGTCACGACATACGTAACGGTTAACGAAAACAAGACATGTCCGCAACCATGCAGGTAAATGATTGCTATTGTTCTGCGACACATATTCGGTCACATTTCTGCGCATTAGAGGTTATTTTATAACGAGATGTGCTATATACATCTATACGTGTGTGGGCTGTTACTTACTTACTTGTCTCTGGACACACGATGGTATAGGTCCTATTTAAATAATTGAATAGGTAAACTATAGGACTTAGCCTATTCACGTTTCTGTGATTTGTTTTTACAATAAAATGCATGTACCTACACAAAAACGGGTTCTTGTAGTAGTAGAACTTTTAGTGATTGTGAATTTCATTTAGGTATATAAACTGTAAAAGTAAATCATGTCCAGAAATTTGGCTATGGTGTACGTGCGCTTTTACGAATACATGCAATATGTATAATACATGCCGCCACACATAAGTAACATAACATAATATATAGGCCCAACTGAAAACTATGGGCAAAGCCAGAGACTTCTAGGTACACAACTACACATCATAACGACATGCGTAACAATAAATAACAATAATTTAAAAATTTAATACAATGCAAACCTTAACTAGATCGTGTTCACCTGAGCAATTTATCAATTGTAATAATTGTAATAGACAGTTGTGTCTATCCCATGCACTCTACCGATGGCGCCAAAGCGTCATGAATGGACATTTTTTGAGGGGAGTGGGAGTAAAAGTTTAATAGTGCCTCTGATGGATGATGGATAAAGTACGCATTCCGAATCAAGCACTACAATGGGAAGTCGCAGCATTCAAGAGAAGACCTGGAAGACCAAGGATAAACTGGAGAGACATAGTGAACAAGGACCTTCAAAGAATGGGATTAACCTGGGAAGAGGTTGAAGCATCAGCTCAAGACAGACTTGGCGTCGACGTGTGGCCCTATGCATTGGCGATGATGGATTAATCAAGTCAAGTGCTTCTGATCAGTCTGATGCCGACAAATTTTCAATGTGCAAATTTATGGCGGTCCGTCGTCGAATGCCGACAGTGGACGTTGACGATGCCGCCGGCTGCCCGCCGGTTTCCAGGATGGGACTTTGCTTGAGTCACTGACCGCTCTGAGACAGCTTACAGACCCCTCAGCTGGTCTAGGGAAGACGTAAGGGGAAGTGGAGGAGAAAAATAGGGAAAAGGTAAGAAGGAAGAGGGAGAGGAAGGGAGCAATGCGCCTTGATTGTTCCTTGGTTGTTGGGGGGAATGGCGCCTTGGCCGTTAGACGCCCCATGATAATACGAATACATGCAATACTGTATATACTGAAACTACTGGGTCTAAAATGTGCTGTTAACGTGAACCGTGATTGAACTCCGGAGATAATTCAGTAGTATTCTCCATTCCTGTTTACAGTTTGAGGAACTGGGTGTATTCAGCGAATATTTGGAAGAACTTAGCTGCTGTTGTAAGACATGTTTGTCGAGAATGCTATAAATTAGCGAAGATGTTTACAATGCGGCGGTTTATATATACCGAGTGCGAGATTCTTCATCGAGGCTGGCAAAACAATTCGCGACGACGCCTGTTAAAGGGAGCCAATTACGTGGGGTGGCACACTTCTTGTTGCTGTTCACGTGCGAAGGTCCTTAGCCGAGAAGTTTGTATTGTACGATCGCAAATATGTCGGAAAATGCACATACGACGAACAGACTTTGAATATCCGTCGACGGTATAGTCTTCCACAACACGCGACAGACACCGTCTTAAGACATTTCTCTTTTGCTTAGATCTATAGTCGTCTAACTTGCTCCTTGCTTTATTTTGTCATGGACCTGGCGATAATTTTTGTTATTCAGGCCATACAGAAAATCTTGATGAAGAAGATGATGACGATGATGTGTTGGGAAACTGACGGGTAGCCCGCGCTTCAGACTTTGGTAACCTTGCTTCGTTGGTCCTTGGCACAGTCTGTCGAAAAGGCCCAGAACTACCATCACCTTACGTGTGTGGAGAACATCTCACTTCTCTGATGATACCGAACACAGCATGTTTCCGCGTACCGGTATATCACTGATATGACGTGGTTGAAGACGATTAGTAGCTCAAGGTGCTATCATAGATACTGAACCAGACGCTAGACTGTAGCGGCAGCGGGTCTATAACATCGTTCCAGCCCAGTTGACTACTTTGGTCCTGTGACTCGGACGACATCATCTTATCACACGTAGACGATGACGTACTTTCCGCCTCGTTTGGCTTGATCTGCCACCTGATAATCATCACGATACAGGTAATAATTAGAACAAGTACAAGACATCCAACTGGGACTGCAGTGACGAGGACGAGAAACGAGTCCATGTCAACCGAATCATATGGGGATGCCTTATCTGTGTGGACCAGGACGCAATGTGTGGGGTCCTTGAAGTTTCTGTGGGTGATCGCAGTGACGCATATGTTGTAAGTGGAGTCTTGTAACAGGTTCCCGATGACGTAGTTGTAACCACGGACGGCTACCGACATGACTTTACTGTTCTTATCATCGAAGCAGATCAACTGGAAATAGGGGAACTGGCTTGTTGAGTTGCCGGTGGCCCACCTGATGTAAACGGCGGTGTCGTTCGACCTGGCCCAGATGCGAATATCCGTCGGCGGTAGTTCAAGACATGCACAATGTGTGTCGCTGACTGACATTCGATTACTGCTTCCCCTTGGTGTTTGCAACACGTCCGCGCACGCGACGTACACCTCGCCGGAAGTCAGATTTCCAATTTCTACGCTAGTGAGATTGACGTCTTTGTTTTGTACTGTCATGTGGCTCGTCTCGTATCCAGTCCGATGGAAAACGGTAGCTGATGCCTGGGTACAGTTGTAGACAAGAGTAAACGTAAACCGATACCCCGCCATCGTGCTCAATTCGTCGCTGATGTTCCAGCTGAGCTGGGCGGAAGTCGGTGACCACGCACGTGCATCAAAGTCCACGAATCGTGGCCTTAGAGCGGCATCTAGTCGACAAGCCTTTGACGGCGAACTAGATGTTGAATTTGTTCCTGACGGAGTTGATGTGGCGCAAAGCTGATGTTCTGCCTGTGAACTACAATAATGACTCCAGTAGCAGAGCAGATACAGACTCTGTGCACCTGAAGTGCACAGAGTCTGCCACGCATCCAGAAATCTGCCGGTATCCTCCAATGAAATCCAAGATGGCAAAGTACAGCTGCAGACCAGTGAGTTTCCAGATAGATAGATGCCCGCAAGTGGAACTGTCAGCGACGTCAACGACTTAATACGATTCCACGAAGCATCGACAATAACACTGGATGGTAGAGCCTGCAAGGCAGCTGCCAGCTGGTCCTCGCTTAGAAGATTATTAGACAGGTTGAGCCAGTTTAACCTCGACAGCGACGACAGAGCACCAGATTCAATGGTAGAAATAATATTATAGCCAAGATCGAGCTTCTGCAAGCCAGTAGTCGCCGCCAGCATATTTCGACTGATATTAGTCAACAGGTTGTCGCCAAGGTATAGCTCGGTAAGAGCTGGTAGTGGTGCAGAGGAGTGAAGTACTAACTCTGTAATGCAACATTTCTCTAAATTTAGATGTCTAAGTGCCGTTAGCCCGGCGAAAGTGGTACCAGGAGAAGCAAGATGCCTGAGAGGATTACGGGCAAGATTTAGCTTCTGCAGTGACCCGCAGTTGATGAACAAATTTTTGCCGAGATCAGACAAATAGTTGTCACTCAGATCCAACTCTTCTAGCCGTTGTAGCGTATCGAATGCTCTTGGTTCAATGTTCTGTATCCGATTACTGGCAACTTTCAGAAATTTTAGCCGAGTAGTGGAAACGAACCAATCGGCACTTATGACAGGAAGTAAGTTGTTGGCCATATCTAGGGTTCGCAGCTCCCGACAAGATTGAAACGGCTTCTTAGCCACGCGTCGGATATTGTTGTTGGCAAGGGACAACGATTCCAGGAGTCCGAGTGGATCAAACACTCCCAGAGGGAGTGTGGGAATTCTGTTTCCGGTCAAATCGAGTTCTGTGAGTCCCACTAGACCAGCAAAGCTATTTGAGTGAACATCCGAGATCTTATTTTCACGCAGTCTTAGAATTTGGAGAATGCTAAGGTCGAGAAAGAGATTCTCTGGAAGTTGTTGAATGCGATTTTCATCAAGCAGCAGAACTGTTAGAGCGCGTGCACCTACACACGTGCATCAAGCAGAATTATGCTTCATAAAAGCGATATAATGAATTACGAAAACAGTACTGAATGCGTTGAACTTTATAATTATTACCCGTTAATTGCTGTGCAGTCGAGCAGCGTTCGCGCTGTCAGCCTAAAAGCAATCCGGTGCAGATATTACCCGCAAGCAATCTGACAATCATAGGTATACCGGGCCTTGATGGGTGGGCTGTTAGATTACGGTAGCGAAGAGGGGACGAGTGGTGGATGGTCCACCCAGGTCTTTCTTCACTCTCCTCTCAACTACAACGATTCGTGTATTTAGGACCAATGTAAGGTGTAACTTCAATAACATTAAATACGCATTATACGCTGTTTTCTAAATCAGTACCAATTGAAGGTGACGGTGCAGGTATTACCGGCAAGTGTAGTGAAAATACTTTGCTAGCATACACAGTGGTAGGCCTACAAAGGAAAGCCATAAAATTATTGTGGCTCATTCGCCAATAAATTTACGACGAAGTAATCTTTCTTTAAAGACCCACCACACTTCAATCGTTTCGCTACACTATCTTACAGAATTATGCTGTGTGCAAATTAAACAAGAGAATAAAACTAAAAATATGGTGAAAATTGGTCAGCTTGTGACAAAGTTATAAAACTAGAAGCTCACTTTTGGATCACACTGCAGTTTCAGAAGCAGCAAGAACGACATTTTAACCTGTTTTCATTTCTTTTCACACGCACATTCACAACTAAACTTTCAGTACGGTGATTATTAAAGCTATTAACAGTTACCACATGCCAAAACGCTTCACTATCAATCAATCCATCTTTATTTCAGGCGTGAGCCCATAGAACAACAGCAACACAGAAAACAACAAAAAAGTAAAAGCAAAAAAGTAAAGGCATAGGCATTTAAATTTCAAGAATTGTTAACATCGGTCAATATCAGAAGCAGTTATGACAAAAATTGTGTAGCTTAAATTTTGAACTAAACTGTGCAAAGTGCATTTGAGTGAATCAGTGTAACATTTACCACTGAACGAATCCTTGGTCAGCTGACTAATATTATTTGCCGACATGTCCACCACTTCCAGATGCTGTGTAGCGCGAAATATGCTGTGCGGCAACGACTGGATACCGTTAGACCGGAGGTAAAGTCGGCGCAGATTCGGCACACCGGAAAAGATACCATAATTGATC
>Ga0209681_1000348_pt1 | contig 11875 bp, 6 predicted proteins | sample WorMetLIZISLAND2_3_FD_187416 | JGI IMG/M metagenome (GOLD analysis project Ga0209681, IMG submission 187416) | Marine gutless worms symbiont microbial communities from Max Planck institute for Marine Microbiology, Germany - Olavius clavatus LIZARD... ... | reverse complement strand
ACATCTTACTATAATTTATGCGTACTGACCTAGTTTCTTGTCAGCCAATGAAAACGGAGGATCAAGGCCGCCGCTAAGACAATAGAAAGTGAGGCTTAGATTATTAGTTTACGGTATCGAAATTTGGTGAAGCGCTGTTCATCACACTATAGTGTACATGTGCAAAAAATGACAGTTAGCTGCATGGCAGTAGATGAAGTTATTGCAATAATAATCAGGCTTACTTTTTGTCCACCTTGTATATTACTATGGTGATGTCACTTGCAAAATGTCAATGTTTTTTTATAAATGACTGTAAAATTAGTTACTGCAATGATACAATTATTCGCCAAGTAGCCGCTACAACAAAATCTCGCAACAAGTCTAGTTGTAGCCAAATTTTAATAACCATGGCACAAAGGATGGTCAGTGATTAATGTGTGTACTAAAAAATTTGGCACCAGCAGTTCTCCCTTATTGTTAGTCTTTCCCCTATCCATTTCAGTACAGATAATGAATAGGTCTATCAACAGTGTTTACATCTTTCCGGAATGGCATCACGAAACTATGATGCACTGCGTGAAAAATTAGAAAAGATTGGCTTTTCACTCAATATTTAAGGGGACACTAATTGAACAGCACTACTTCCACTGCATAGCACAACTAAGATCTTGTGGTAACATTCCGTCAGTGCAGAAACACTGAAAATGAAAAAAGTATTGTTAAGACGAAGAAAAAACACGCATAATTCTAATGGTCACTTCTCTGTCACACAGAATGCCACACATAATGCAGTATGATAACTGCATTCAGAACAAACTTGAGGGCAGCCTGATACACCTGACGATGAGACTTTAGCCAACTGGCTGACATCACACGGCAGATAATGCACACATGACACCGATGTTTTAACTTCAATGTAAATAATACCTTAAATATTTCAGCAGAAGATGGATCTTTAAGGAAAAACATGGGACTACTGACATGTACCAATGCAATATCTAACCTAACTACCCTAGCAGTATCTCTAATGGCTGGCAGGGTACCGTACAGGATACAATGCATAACAGATAACTGTTCACATCAAATTATGGTCGATAGCTTAAGCTATGACATCTGCCTAATCAATCTATCACTAGAAAGCTTATAAACTTTAACAATAGAGTCTGTATCTGCAACGTAAGCATCGGTCACAACTCGCAACTACTTGTGCTAAATGGATGCAGCTTGATCAGACATATGCTAAAACACACACATGCCACTTTAATGACCATTTTCCAGGAAAATCTGGGTTAGCTGGTTGCCCCTTTCATTCTCAAATCTCCAGCCATCCTTATCCTGGGCTCACACGACAAGCCAAAACTCTTTGCACTCACACGGCATTTCAGACTGTTCCCTGCTCACTTCCATTAAGTGCCATCCCAAGGGGTTTTGAAGCACAAGTTTTTACAGGCTAGATGCCCTTTCTGACAGCCAGCCAACAGTGACAAAGCACTGAAGGCAGATAGTTACTTGAAATATTTTACTGTATTATCAACGGTATCAGCAAACCAGAAACACAGTGACTGAGCTTATCAGCTACTCGAATAACAATATGACCTATCATTCATATGCAGCACATGGGAACAGATTAAGCTTACACTGGTTCTATTTGATTCAGATTTCTCACGCAGTACTAAAATGCCCGGTTTTATCAACTCGGATTAAACCTCGGAATAGCTATTCCGAGATCAGAGGATATCCTGAGATTTATTCTCGGATTAAGTTTTGGCATTTTATCAGCATTTTCTAACCTCCAACTAACTAACCTCGGAATATCTCGGCTATCTTTGTAACCAAGCACCTGAATGGTCAACGTGATATCTTTCCTTGTGCTACTTCAACATGGTGTTCACGTCGAAAATATGTTATAAGTATCAGATAAATTACTTGAGCGATGATTAAATAAAAATAATAATCATTTGATGGTTATCTGAAGTGTAATTTATAAACAAAAAAATATAGTAAAGAAACGAAAATGCGCGTCACTTGCAGTTCTACACCGTGTAAGCCTACATAATTAATGCCGGGTCAGTACAGGGCGAGTTATTCAGAGAATAATCCGAGATTTGGTGTTGATAAAACGCTGTTGTTTCTTATTCCAGGGATAATTCGAGTTTCTCCGGTTATTCCGAGTTGATAAAACCGGCCAAAAGTCTGTTACTACTAGGCACAATACAACACACACCGGTGACTCTCAGGAGATAGCATTCAGCAGAGGCAAACGCAAAACAGGGTTGGCACATAAACGTTTTTAGCACTGTAAAACCTACCATCACAAAAGTGGTTTTTGCTGGCAAATAGTTTACCACCCAAACATTTTGTTGTCCCCAAAATACAAAGCTGCACTACTGTTTGGGTGTGACGTTTTAATACGTAATTACCATGGTGACTCACAGTTTCATTTTTGAGATCTTAACACAACTGAACTTTTTTGGCAACAGGGTACAAAATCAAATTGATCCAAATAAATATCTCTACTAATAACCATGGGTTGTGGAAAATTTCTAACAATGCAACTGCCAGTTACTGCATTTCACAATGATATGGATTTCCATCATTCAGGCTAAAATTTTTCATTGCCACTGCAAAATGCCAACACAACACAGACAAATATGCAATGCTGTATAACGAACAAACAGTTGCTAACACACATGTAATGCATAGACAATACACATTGTACTGGACACGTACACTACAAACAGAGCCAGTGAGATTATGATTCAATGAATAACATGATGATAGGAAGCGTTATTAAACTTTCACGATGAACGATTAAGGTAATGGTGGTTTGTGAGTGCATCCAACACACTCTGCTCCATACCATCCTGTGGACACAGGCACAAAAGCTTCAACAGATCTACTGGACAATCATGATCCACTGTACCAAGAGCAGCATTGTACCAAGATTCACAAAACCATTTTCTAAAGCCCAACCAACAGTTTTTAAAAGTTTTATTGGGTTTATTGTATAGGATTTCTGGACTAGCACTGCTAGATGCCATCAGACAAATATTAAACAGAAAAACTTTATAAAACAACGATGTAACTACTGTCACATAGTAGCTTAATGAACAAAGGTTTATCATTCTGTTTAGTTAATTTCTGAAGAATTTCACCACACTTTTTGAGTATCAGTGACATGAGTAAATTAAAATTGGACTGAAATTAGGGGTGGGTTTCATTGGTGGGTTAACCCAAAAAAATCCAGTGGGTTTTTTGGGTACGTGCCTGGGTGTCTGAATCATGCATTGTATGCTGGATTAAAAGGAGTACCGCATATACTTGCATATAAGTCACAAAATTTACGACCAAATCTTGATCAAAAAGTAGGGAGGGCGACTTATATGCGGGTCATGACTTGCCAGGCGGGGTCTCACTTCCCTTCCGCCCCTCTGGTGGCCAACGGGGCAGTTGCGTCGACGCACACACAGTTAATTGCTTTACGACGGGTCAACGACGCTTGCCGTCACCCCTGCAGTCGATAGACGGCGTCTGTTCTTTGATCACGGTCGGCTAGTCTCTCGGTGGAGAGGGGAGAGCCATTCGCCCTCACTACTGGCAGCTAAGATTAGGACTGATAGCGATTTGCGCCTCATAGCACAGGCCCAACCCTTCATCCAGTACAAGCCCTCAAAAACCACCTACGACTTATACGCGGGTCAATGATTTTAGACCACATAGGGACTCACTTTTTAGGGGGTGACTTATACGCCGGAGCGACTTATACGTGAGTATATACGGTATACCTCCTGTCAGAACACAGTACTGACACATGCACAAACGTATACACACACAGACAGACACAGACATAGACACATGGTACTGGACACATTAGCACATCTCAGCTCAAATACTTGACATTTTCTGGCCCACAATGCATAACAAATACACCACAAGACATGCAGACTGATCAAATGCGGCGTCATACACTAACACACAGCAGTCAGACTAGTCAATGTATTGCAGAACACCAGATAAGAATACATAACATGAGCTACCAAACACACATCCAAGTACGTTATCTACATATATCTATGCATAATCAGTTTAAAAAACACTAGAAAGAACACTCCTAGTGACAAAGTTCTATGGTAGATTAAGAAAAAACACAATCTAAACACATACACTACACTCAAACAAACCAAAACAAACATAAAATATGAATTCCAGAAATTCAACAATAATTTAAGTTGCTGCCATAGTTTGATGTATAGCTCAATATCATATCAACAGCTCATCGGGACACGGATAGTTAAAAAAATTCACGGGAATACAAATCAGACAGACATCAGTCCAAAATTTGAAACAAAATAAATCTTTGAAGAGCATAAGAAACGATCACCTTTGTCACTTCATGTAACTCAGCAGGTAATGCAGAAATTGTCAAATGTCATTCACGAAAAAGTACAACCACTTTGCATATGTAGCAAAATTTAATTGAAAATGCGATCTATATAAATAATACATTGGAGATGACTAATAACAACAACAAGACAATAAACTGCATAATCATTCTGCATCACGAATGTCTGCTTTTGGCAGCCTGACACAACATAACAACAAATAATATAATTTGCACAGCGCCCACTTAAAAAACACACTACCGCACAACACTATGTTTAAGTATTTGGCGGCACTGAGATCGAGTAGAAATGGCATCAGTGTCAGCACCTGAAGAGATGGTTGTAAACTGTCGGCGGCTGTGCCGAGAATGGGTCACAGAATGTTGGTCATAAGCAAAGTCCTGACTCTCCAAAGATTTCTTCTTCCGCAGCCTCTGGTCAGCCAATCTATTGCCACATGAGAGACTGCATTTGCAACTGAAGCCATGAGATGCACGCTGACGTGGACGGTTTATCCGCAAAACCGGAACTGAAGATTTCCAATTGCTGGAAACTCTTGTTGACTTCCTCAGATTCATTATCCTTTGACGACTAAAGTGGTGCCGAGTACCGACAGCATTTGCAGATGAAAAATGCACGGATGCATGTTGACGTGGTCTTAATTTTGAACTGCGTGAAGACACTGATAAGCTAACAGTTGGACTAACTGCTGCTAAGGTTGTTCGTTCCAGTGCAACAACTGGCATTTTTATCTGTTGTCCACTGGTGCTGTCAACATCTGACTTAATAATAAACTTCAACTTTCCATTCCTAACTGGGACTTCGCCGCTGCATCCATTAGAGTGTTTTTCCATTTCTGCTGCAATGCTACATGTGTTATCACTTTTAGGTGACACCTCAGTAGAAGTGACTTCAGCAGTATGACTTAGAACAGCACCATTCTCACTTGTTTCCTGTTTAAGTTCCTGTGAAGACAGAATACTGACATCATCTTTCACAGATGCTGACACTGTACTATACACCGAGGCTGTGGATGACGAAACACAGCAAAGATCACCGTTACTAACCACAATATTCTTTACAACTGCTGACTTGTGTTCTAAATCGCCATTACAGAACTTGTCATTCACATGAAATTTTGTGTCGGCAGCTGCAGTAAGTGAAACACTAGTTGTGTGTGGACTGCTGCTGCAGGGATTTGCAGTAGAAGATGACACCACTGAACACGATGCTGTTGTTGCCATTATTTTCGGAATAGCTCGCAAATTTAGAACAGGTTTTGGCAACTGAGGAAATGCTGTAAGAACACTGAACTTTGAAGGTGAAGAATCTGACGTCTTGGCACTCTCCACTACATCAGCAATGGACTTTCTATCCGTAGAAGACTGGTTATGAGGGCCATACTCCCTTTCATTCAATGCCGCACGAAGTTCTTTATTCAACAAAGCAATAACTTCTGCTTCTGTAATGGTACTGGGAGGGTTACTGGAGGGGTTACTACAAATGCTTTTAGAAGGCTTCACTAAGCTTGTCTCCTGAACACCGATGACGTTATCAAGTTTGACATTTGAGCCTTCTGGCGTCATGTATCCAGCCGCAATCAGTCGCTGTATCACCTCATCACGGTGCAAACGATGAGCGGTTGTCATGTGTCCACGCAGTGGTGCAAGACTGAAATGAAGACGGCTGCAGATTGGACATGCATACCTCCGCAGCGACAAATCAGCAACATTGACACCAAGCTGTGGTAGACATGAGGTTATCTGGTGTTCATAACATGCTTTCTGCGATGACCACCGAGAAGAGCAGTGTGGGCAGATAAAAACATAGTGTCGAGCATAAGATGCAGCACTTGCACGACCACAAGGACGATCCCGGTGTTCTGCACGTCGCTCGACAGTATTGAGATCAGCATTGCATGTTGAACAATAGTATAACCCCTCGCTGGTCATGAACACATTTTTGTAAATGATTCCCTTCGGCGGCCTACCAGAATAACGTCGACTAGCTCGTGGTTTAGTCTGTGGCACTGCTGCACCGACTGTAGTGGCATCCAACGGTTTCACATCTGAAAGTTTGTCAACTTTGTATGGCAGTGATGCATCTTCTGCAGATGCAGGGCTGTTGCTCGCAGCACCTGACACATAAAGTGGGGAGTGCACCTGCACAGGTGACTGAACAATACCAGACTGTTGAGGACAGACTTCAGACTGACACAGTTTGCTGTCTGTTAAGCTATCCACTTTTGGCAGAATGCCGCCAGAGATTTCTGAACTGGCAGAGTGCGGAGGGGTGCCATGGAGACATGCAGTATGGGACTGTAATCCAGCCGATGAGAAGAAAGCCACGTGACATATAGGGCACCTGTAGTGACGTAGCAAGTGACCAATCTCATCGCCAGCGTCATCACGAGTGCAGAGAAACAGAGCATGGTGATTTGCAGCCGAATCACTGTAATAAGTTGCACTGCATCGGCGACAGCGATAGACGGGCACCTCCAAGACATCCCCTGGGCACACACTACAGCTACCATTGTGATGCTCTGTAGACGGAGGTACATCAAATGCCGTCATACACAAAACACACTGATACCGCTTCAAACTAACAACTGCACCTGCCGAGTCATCAGTGGACACACTTGCAGACTGACTATTCCACGTTAATTTTTCGGCAGGTTTCAGTAATTTTTGATCAATGCTACTGCTGACAACAGACACTGATGGACTTGCAGTCGACATAATTGCAAAATTTTGCTGTGTGACACCTGCACTCGTGGCTGGCACAACACTTCCGACATTTGTCAGTCTTACAGCATCAGTCTCTGGCCAAATGACTGGCGGCCCGGACTGAAGAAAAGCTGTAATTTCTCCGAGAGCCTGTTCATCAAGATGGGTGTGATCGTGACTACTAGACGGTCCAGCAGATAATATCTGCTGAATGTCATCCAGTGCTGAATGCAAAGCTAAACTTATTTCCATCGGTTCATCCTTTTTGCAGCCATCAGCACCATCCTCCATCCGTTTTTCCACAAGGAACCTAGCAACAACTGCTGACTCAAAATCTGACCAATTTGTCGGAGGTGGGCGAAGAAAACTAGTTGGTCGAAGTTGTTCTATGTGGTCCAAGAGAATGCCGTACGTGGCAGCATCGATACCGGCTGATGCAACTGGTCCGGAAAGAGGAACAGACTCCAGACTGCGGTAGTATGACGTCAGAGCAGTACGACGACTGTCAGATGGTTCAATATAAAATGCAGATGCCAAACATGCCTGTAAACAATTAAATTACACAGAATGGTAAGATGTTTTGCAGTTTTAATGCAACACTTTCATGTCAGTGTTTACTATTAGAACAATATTTTTATAGCATAATTATAGGTTCAGATCGGCGACCTGAAAATAAGCAAGGAATTGAAGGAAAAATTGTTAGGTTCAGATCGGGAAGGGTTAGGGATAAGGATCGCCGATCTGAACCAAACAGCCGATCTGAAGCTATCAATTTTGGCACCTGTTAAATTCAGATCACCGATCTGAACCTAACACCTTGCATTTTTATACTGTTTTATCTAATTAAAATTGCACAGTTTCTACCAGAGTGAAAGACACTGCTGCTGTGGACAGAGGAGTGTTAGGGCACCAAGGTAGACAAATTCATCGACAAAGAACAACCTATTATCTCACAACCTGAGTGCAGAAGATGGACAGGTCACTCTGGAGGTTACTGGTAGCAAGCGGAGCTATGCACTAAAATGCTGCAAGCTGAACAATGATGACGATGATGATGAAAGACAGACAGACGATGAAATGGTGAGAATGAGGATGGAAAGGCTTGTAGAGAAAGACAGTGACCAAGACGTGGGTGAATAAATCAATCAGATATTGCACTGTGTATTTAATCAAGTCAATGTTTAACCGCGGAAACACAAAACAATTTTGGGATCAGAAACAAGTGTCACATTTTACCTGAGACACAAACAAAATTCAAACAAAACTTTAAAAGTCTAACTAATAATATTCACCAAGTAAATAAGTCCACGTTCAATACGATTTGAGTACCGGCCTTTCAGGTGGCAGGTAACACTGTGTGATCCCACATGGCAGGTCACATCCAATAGCTCTGAGATGGAGTTCCATTAAGAACTCTCTCTTCTTAATTTTAACTTAACAACTTCAAACAAGTGCACGTTTTAGAAAATTATTTCCATTTGAACCAATTTTAAATGATATTCCCACTATCTTTCACTGCAGTCTGCCATTAGCTGAATGACAGGAAAGAACCCATCTATGAAAAGTCTCGTTGAAACAATTAGCAAAAATTTGCTAATGCTCCAGATAAACTGGTCGGTTATAGGAGAAATTAAAGTAGTAGTATCACTAGCAGCAAATTTTTTCTTCACTTATTATTACTGTTGCAGCAAGAAAGTGCTAACTATCATACCAGGTGCATTTGTGGCCAGTCAGGATACAGTCTTGCCACACTGTCACAGACCGAGATACTATCAGACAACGGCACAGAGCCTCGTTCATCAGCACGATGGTGATCATCACCTGTCAGTGCCTTGATAGCAAGCTGGGTGCACGGCAGTAGAAACTTGCCATGAAACTTCATCAATACATACACATACACATCACAATTATTATCATTATTATCATTATTTTTTAATTAGTTTATCAGCTCAGTCTTTAATACTGACCCTGGTAAAGGACCGAAGACTGTCAGTTGGAGTAAAATCGTTGCATGCAATCAACTCGCATTTAGAAGTATTTAATGCGAGACCATGTTCCCTGCCTTCCTCAACAATCCTGGAAAGGTCATTTATGACATTAGCAACTGGGCCTCATTATTATTATTATTATTATTATTAAAATAGTAAAGATAAAACAAAGACACTTTACAATAATTAAATGAAAACGTGTGGTGACCACTGCGATGTGCAAACTGTCAGCAGTTTGTGAAGTGCAGCAGCGGCTTCCTATCAGTCTAAGAATGATGGTCGCTTTTGTCTCTTGCCGAAACTGCAGCAGGGAGTCGGCAGCTTGCGGAATGTGTATACAAGTAAATCGTAACGACTTACTCTCTAATGTTACCTTACAGGGCAGGAAGTTTAAGCTGCCCAGCAACGGGGCCATATGTGTTTGGCCAAATGCCCATTGCACACTTAGTTGTATGTTGTAGAAAAGTTCCGAGTATATTAGTGTCACATGCTCTCCACTCGGAGTGCAAGCTTTATCTGAAGCAAGTTTTACCCAAATTGCACTAGAAATTGAACCCCACTTGCCCAAGTGAGAATCTGCTGTCTTGAGAACCAACACAAAAAAATCCAGACGATTATTACCAGGTCAGTAATGACATCCAGCAGCATAGCATTCTGGCGTGAGGTCTGACACATGGACGACGTGCGATCAATGACTGACAGAATGACGCCAATATCATCTTTGTGATGCTCCGACTCAATCCACAGCTTCAGCAGTTGCTAGCAGAAAAAAATGACAAAAGTGTTGTAAGTGGTACAACATACTAAAATAAGTCAAATCTCCTCACTAATTTAACAGTCGGACGATCCTAAGACAATTCACAGACCGACCTTAAGATAAAATCGTAAGATCACCTTCAATATGATCAAGCGCAGACAATCGTAGTTGCAACAGTAACTAGGATGCTTTCCAAAATCACAGTCTCTGTGAACCAGATCTTGGGGTCTGTGTGTGGTTTTATGAAATGCAGTTTGTGTAAGCTCTCATCATCAAACCAGCCAACTTACAAATAATGGCACTGGATCTGTTCTTACATACAGTGACAAAACGATCCTCAGGTGAAGTGTAATTCTCTTTCACAAACTCGAATGTAGTTTCATGATGGGTCATGTGACAAAGAAAATGACAAACATTAAGTTAGAAGCTGAAGGACATGAAGCAATAAAACCACTTGCAGGCAACAAAAACTCTATGATATGCTGCTTTTATGCTTAACTACATGTAGAATGCTTGGAAAAGCCCATCCTGATGGCCACCCAGGTTGGGTGGATTGAAACTCTGGTCCAAATTTCACTGTTCGTAGAAATTTGTTGGGCGAAGAAGCATTAGCAAGCCTTGGCCATTCTGTAATTATCACAAAATTTTCAGGAGGAATCACCATTTATCACCCAAGACACAAGCGTCCGAAAAAGTTGACTGTGGATGGGTCAAAACTCTGGTCCTGTTTTTTACTCCTCATGTGCTATGTTCCTAGGGTAGTGAAAGAGGAGTATATGAGATCAGTGAAAGAAGTATGAATATTGATGACCGATGACCGACCAATGACCGACCTCAGGGACCCTTTCACACATTTTGGTAAAATTTCAAATGGCCATAACTCTGCAACGTGTCATCCAATCGACTTCGTGTTTGGTTCTATGGTAAGGTTTTCCGGGACAGCAAATCGATCGGTGCCATTTCTGGTTGGATCAAATCCAAGGTGAAGGCTGGCGGCTATTTGAAAAAGTTCAAACGCATTATTCGATTCACTTTGAGTACGTACGCACACCATACTTTGCCCTCGGACTCTATAATGACTGTTGACGCGTGACAGAAGCTTGGACACTTATTTCACAAGATAGGGCAACCATCCGACCTACAGCATAAAGAGAAAGAACGAAAAGGCAGATCTGGAGAAAGATAAGAGAAAATAATGCACAAGGAGTATACAATACATTAGATTGGTCACAATATAAAGTCTTTCTTGTTCTCCATTTGTTGACCAAAGTTCACCAAATTAGGTGTGCATGTACGGGAGTTGTGGTAGTTTGCAACAACGTTTTATGATCGACAATATCTCGTTCCAGTCCGTAGATATTCGCGATCAAATCGCGAAGTTGTCCCAAATTGTGCCAAAATTTTGATGTTTTTGCTCTGCCAAATTTTGGGGGAGGGGCCCCCAAATTTCTGACCTACGTTTGTAAATCTGGGTCACCATCAAACTGGTGGCAAAGTTTGGTGATGATCAGCTCATCAACCTTCGAGATTAGGCAACGAAAAAAACGTCAATGTGCGTTGAAGTTCAGCAACGCATTGCAAACAGCACCACACATGTACGAACAGCAGCAAATTATATAGGCCGCCCGGCTAGCTATCGCTGCCAGGCGTCCTAAATTAACAAAAAAAACTGAAATTTAGCACATCCGTTGTCTAATGAAAGTGTGAGCTGTGCATCAGTAGATACCCGAGTGCAGCAGTACGTAGGCGAATTCCACTCCAGCACGGCCAACATTTCAATGAGATGCTGAAGGACGGCAGCATCCTGGGCCGGCCAGCTTGACTTTGCATACTCAATGATTCGCATGGCAGTACAACAGTCGATCTGATGACTCTACACACATGAAAACAATGCCACAAAGTCACAGTATGAATTACTGATAGTTACCGTAACACGTAAAAGCTGCTTTGTTATCAAGAAATCATACACCTACAACAATAACTCAACACTCGGCGTGATTCGGAGTCGCGTGGGGAGCTTTATCCCAGGAGAACGGAGCA
>Ga0209681_1000347_pt1 | contig 11910 bp, 9 predicted proteins | sample WorMetLIZISLAND2_3_FD_187416 | JGI IMG/M metagenome (GOLD analysis project Ga0209681, IMG submission 187416) | Marine gutless worms symbiont microbial communities from Max Planck institute for Marine Microbiology, Germany - Olavius clavatus LIZARD... ... | reverse complement strand
TCGGGCGCTATCAAGTCAACTAGGTCAACTCAGCCTTCCATCCCTCCGGGGTAGGTAAATCGAGTACCGGCCTGTATGGCTGGGGTTAAGGCGGGGTGTGTTCACTTGTGTCGGGTAGCAGGTAACACTGTGTGATCCCATATGGCAAGTGACACTCCGTAGCTGTGTCATGGAATACTTCCATTAACGGCTATACAGTACCTTTACCTTTACCCTTTAGTTACCAAAACAGTGGATAAATGCAGGCCAGTTACTGTGTGATGTGGTGATGATGATGTGGGGTAAAACCAATTATCTTTTCAGATAAATATTTCTGCATCAGAGCCTAAGGAAAACAAAAAAGCAGACCTGGAGGTATCGGCCGCTGCCCGGCAGTTACGTCATCGGCTGCTGCTACGGCTGCTTCAGATGTTGGCACTCCACTGGTGAACTTGCTGCCAGCATCTACTAAATTCTCACAACTTGATGGAGATGAAATGTCACCTTTGTCATCCTGACATGAGCAAACACACATACACCCCCCTGAGTTAAGTAACAGTAGACGACCGCCTACCAGCAATATCAATACGTGTCATCAGCCTGAAGGTCTATTGGGCGGGAATGTGGCACTAACCCATAAGCGATATCCATGTGCTCAATGGGCAAGGGTCATTTTTGCCATTGACTCAAAAAATGATTTTGTATGGCTGCTGGTTGAGTTCCAAGCTGCAGGACCACACACAATGAAGCCGAGTGATCTGTATTGTGACAGTCAAGAGTGCAGAACAGTGCAGGGTTATAAGCATCATTCAGAATCGGTGATGCAAATTTACCTCGACGACTACAGGCTTTGGTGGAGTCGTGGGCAGCATCAGAGACACGGGTTCTCCCGCTGAGTACGTGGTCTGAAGCTGCACGGTTTGACGAACTGTGGCATGGGAGTCAAACATCGGTACACCACCGGGCATCTGACTTGTAGCTGATGAGGAGCTCACCGCCTCTGCAACAAATGACGGAGGGAACTCATCAGCATTGGTAAAGTGAAATTAAATATGCCCTCCCTGGAAACAAAACCACAGCATCAGAACACTGTGAGAGTTAATGGAAATCGATACACATGCTGTTTTATACTGTAAATGTTAAAATATTTTGCCGAATACGAAAACCAGCCTTCTTATAGTTTCAGTACTTGATATGGTTAGCAGGCAATCAAAATGGAAATAGCTCAAAAACATATTTAAGAATTTACCATCACTTTCATCGTTGCTGTAAATCAGTGGCTCGTCTCCACCAGGAAACAGCTGTCAACATATTACACAGCATCAATGTCAAAGTTGTAATAAAGGAGATACTTATGTACAACATTCCACATCTGTTTAACTACCATATTTCTGCGGGGTTAATACATGTGAGGCAGGTCCTAATGAAGAACCTCTTGTGATCATAGAAGGAGGTACGATGCACAGATTATATAACAAACAAGAAAACACACACGAAGTGCAAACTTCCGGCCCGGCCAAAGAAAATATGTCAACCAAACACATTTAATTTAACAACCATATCTACAGAACCAAGGTAGTAGTGGTGACAGCATCCATTATACACAGATAGCCCCCATACAACAATATAAAATTGCAAACTATTATGTCAGAACTTACGCAGTAAAAATATTTCTGCAGTTATATTAGTTATAGTATATAATAATACCAAGATTAAGAGTAATACTAATACTACTACTTATAATAACAATTTACCACCTTGGAAAGACATGTCATTACACGCACAATTTCACGCATTGATGGCCGTTCAATGGGATTTGCTGACCAGCACCTACATAAAATAAGAAACTTTACACAACAAATAATAATAATAATAATAATAATAATAAAATATGTACAAATAAATTCAGAAAACATACACAACACACACATCTAAAACAAACTGCTAAATATGATTTGCAGGTTAACTTACTCTAGCTTTTTGGAAAGTTAATCTAGCTCTAAGACCATTGTGGCCTAATGGACTTACAGCTAAATTGGACTCAAAATAGTCTCAAATAGCGGACTGGAAGATTAGGTAATTAGATGTTGCATATGCATGTTACCCGAATGGTATAAGGTACTGGCAACCTACTAGGAATGCTGTCATTTAAAAATTTAATGTTTTTGAACGACACTTAAACATTTAGAAGTAAAGTCTCGTTTAAACATTTAGCAAATTAGACGAAACGAAAAACTAAAATTAATAAAGATAAGTTATATCCTTAAAGTATAAAAAGGTAGGCTAGTTGTATTTATTCAGAATATCGGTACATTTACGCTGTGTATCACTTTCAAATGCAAAAATCGACCACCTTTCAAAATACGCCGTGTTGTGTACTTATTATTTTTAACCGCAATGGTTTTGACAACAGCTGGCGAATATGTGACATCAATCCGTCATGCAATGTTTCCAGTGACTAACCTGGTCAACATGTTTTCTAAACACTTTGGGCAGTCCTTCACCAGCGGCGGCCGCTTACCTACAACCAAAGCATAATAGGGGATTTTCATCTAATATGCAAATTAGCTGCTTCCATCAGGCAAAAATTGTAAACAGTTGTTATGTATCGATATAGTGATCTGCAGAAGCTAAAAAGACGATATTGTTCAAATTTGTCGTTTTAAAGTATTCTTGATAAAAACATAAATAGTAAGTCGTTGACTAAGAAACGTTTGTTGGACTATCTTTGTTTACAATACGCCTATCATTTTTGCCCAATGGAAACAGTTATGTGCATGCATGCATAAATTATGAAAAGGGTCCATTAGAAATTTAGAATGCCATTAAAGCTGGGCTCATATGTACTCATTCTGAAACGTGGCCAGCTGACAGCACAAATGCCTCACATAGGTATCAGACTATCAGGGCAAAATACCGGCATGAACTTAAGAGCTAAACATCACTAAAAAGTGTAACCCAAGTTGTATTAACAATTTTAGACGCTATTGTCAGTATTAGTGGCAAACTGGAACACACACATATGTGTGGATATATAATTATATTCTGCTGCAAAAGTGTTTTTCTTCATTTAATACTGTGACTAACTGCAAGTAATATTTTTTATTGCACGCTTAAGCGAAATAAAATTTTTTAATCATTCCACACAGCACTAGCTTTTCCCGTGTTTCTCTGTAAGTCTGTCTGCATGTCTGTCTGTCAGTCCATCCGTGATGCTGTGCACTGTGGATAAACGATACATCCTACAGCAAAAGTATCTCAGGAAAATGCCCACTAAAAATACAATTTTACAACTTTCAATCCCCCACACCAACCCTGAACCCTAAAACGTCTCACCTCTTAAACCATGTAATTGATTCCACCAAGCAACTAAATTAACATACTGTGAACAACCGTGCCGCCAAAATTTCCACGTCTAGAATGGCCATCTTCAGAATGCTGCAAGGCTATTCCAGACAATACCATATGATTGGCTTTCTTAGAGATAGCTGCATTTCTTGTTACACTTATTAGCATTATCAGTGAAACTGCTGCAGTTGTTGACAGAGTTGTAGTTCCAAATCGGCCACCTGGCTCTTCCTCTTTTCATCTCCTAAAACAGCTCCACTGGATTCCTGTGGAACGGCGCATTAAATTCAAAATCCCCACACTAACTTTTAAAGCCTTAGAAACTGGACAACCGCCTTACCTGGCCCAGGAGTTATGTGCATACGCTCCTACCAGAGCTTTACGCTCTTCCACATCCAAACTTCTTCAAGTTCCACGTACCAACCTCCGGTTTGGCTCACGCTCTTTCTGTGCATCTGCTCCCACTCTCTGGAACTCATTGCCTCGCAGCGTTCGTTTTTGTGAATCTCTAACAACTTTCCGGAAGCACCTTAAAACATTTTATTTTCAATCTGCATTTCCTGGCGCCCCCTAGCGACCCACTACCCCAGCGCCTCCAATTCAATTTTTGACATTGGCGCTTTATAAATTCATTTACTTACTTACTGACTTCTAATGACAAGAAAGACAGACGTGACACAGACCACTGTGGACGGCCCACATGACTCGGAATGCCGAGCCACCGATCTCGTCAAACGGTTTACGCCGAGTGATCACTTCCCACAGAATAATACCCCAGCTGAACACGTCGCACTTCTCAGAGTAGTTGGAACCTAAAATCACACTGCTAACATTTAACCCCTTCACCCAGACATGTATACAAATATACAGAGAGTGAACCAGTGAGTAGTTTCTTAACAGAAAGTCAACAGTTAAATTCCATCCATTTATTGCTCTAAATGGGTAAAATATGGTGGCTCTTAACAAAGAATATATTCGCATACGTAAGTCTCAATTCAACTTGAAAAACATGAAACAGCAACCACCTTCAAAAACTTCTGGTGCCATCCATGCAGCACTACCCTTGTTATTCGTCATGTGAGTGTGGGCGTCGCATGCCGTGCCGAAGTCACAGATCTTTAGTACTGTGCCACCACTGATCAGCAGCAGACTAATGACATATTCCAACAATACACGCGTTAATTCAACAATCTACTACAACTCAATAATCAACTCGTACAGTGCAGAAAAGACGGTCATTATAATTGGATTGGATTGAGTAGAGTTTAACGCCCCACCCGACACAGTATAGGTCATTTCGGATACAGTCTTCACAGCCAATCACTTGACTGTTACTGACAAACAAACAATCAAGAAAAAACTCAATATAAATCACAAAAATACACACATAAACAAAGAAAACAAACAACTAAACACAGAGCAGAAACAAAACTACCCTGATTCAGTCGCCTTTTACGACTCTCGGTCAGGAAACGAGGGCTTATTCTACAATGGCCCCGAGCACCACAAGGGCCAGTGACTAGTAATCATTATTTATGCAGTATTATAAGTCGATCACTGTGCGTCACACACAATGTATTTATTGTATTGCACTGTAAAACTTCAGAACGTACACAAATGTGCCTTATTTTATTTTTTTAAATAATTAAATTTAGCAACTTTGTAGCATTTTCAAAAATTTTCTACTGCTGAGAACTATGCCATATTTTATTAACAAAATAATTAAATTTAGCAACTTTGTAGCATTTTCAAAATTTCCTAACTGCTGAGAATTTCTTGAATACCAGATGAAACCAATACACATTATTTCAGGGAAGATGAAGTTTACACTCTGACACAAGAAAACAATATACTTTGGTGGTTTGAGGTCGCGGTGTATCAGTGGTTTCGGCTTCATGGCGTGCATATACTCAACACCTCGAGCACACTGTAGTGTCCAGCTGACCACATGAGCCGCAGTGTACAGTGGGAATGGAGGCTTCCCATGAAGAACTAGGCACATACACAGACATTGTCTAACAGTATAGACCCTTTTCATAATTTATGCGCGCATGCGCAAAACTGTTTCCGTCGGGCAAACATGATAGGCGTATTGTAAACAAAGATAGTCAACAAACGTTTCTTAGTGAACAACTTACTATTTACATTTTTGTCAACAATACTTTAACACGACCAATTTGAACAATATCGTCTTTTTTAGTTGTTGCAGATCACTATATCGATACATAACAACTGTTTACATTTTTTGCCTGACGGAAGCAGCTAATTTGCACATTAGATGAAAATCCCCCATTTTCAAAGTAAAGCTCCATTAGACAGTTGCCCTCTCCACCTCTGGATTCTTATTCTCCAATGTCGCAACAAACATTTTTGGGTTACACATAATAATGCACCAGACTACCAGACTAATGAGCTATATCGAAAGCCTAACCCTAACCACAATCCTTAACTCTAGTCCATTCGATGTTAGTCCAAAAGCCCAATAGCCCGATAATCCAATATAGTCCGATAAACCACAAAATGCAGCAGAGAAAGTTTTGATAATCTTCCATCTTATCCCACTGACTGTCTTATACCCAGCTCAGACATGCCTACTAAGGGAAGGAGGTTTCTGTCAAATGTGGTAACGGACGGTCAAACTGCAGGTTATTAGTAATAGTATTTGCATATGCAAATACTATTACTAATACATCATACAGTACATGTAAACAAGTAGCATTACCACTATAGAGTGAACCCCCTTCGGCAAACTCCATCACTAAGCATACCTACACGTACACAAAAACACACACAGTTCATGTGGATCGTTTACACGCACTATGCATTAGATGATTATGTTAAAAGATGGTGTAATTCGGTCAGGAACTGTCGAAGATATAGCATGTTGAAGGTTGTGACATCACAACTATGACGTCATAGTCACGTGACGTCATCGGTGACGTCACCATTCGATAGCCCCTGGCCACTTTCCTATAGGCTCCCAACAGAAAAGTATCCGCTATCTGCAACAGTTTGGAGACATTTGGCCTCAAAGACGCGGACACACACACATCCACAAACACAGCCACAGAATTCCATGTCAGGTGACAATAAGGGTCGCTTAAAGCTGAGCGCTCGCGAACCAAAAATTGGTTTCATTTTATCCAAATATCCTGACTGGCTGGTAACATATACATGTAGACGGTTTACCAATTCCCAGTGCGAATGGGACGCAACAGAGTAACAACATTGAATGACATAAATGAGTTACTGGTAACCCAAACTGTTACCTATGCATGTATATTATAATAAACATATACTATATACACCACATAACACTTCAGTATATGATGTATCACTTGAACACTGTTAGTGGCTACAAGCAAACGTAATGGCAGCAAAATAAGGTACAAGGTTTCTGTTTAACCTAGGCAGTGCTGTGCATGATAATGATGGTGATGATGGCTTATTGGTGTGTGTGACTGTACTTATATGAATATAATGACAGGCATGTTAGCTATTAAACATGAACATATTTCTACAATTTACGAAGTCTACCCATATCTAAACCAAAAACAATAAAAATTACAATTACAATTATACATATCCTGCCACATATCAAAAGCAGCACAACGTCCTGATTTTGCACATTTCGAACACAGAATACAAATTTCGAACAACAGCCCTATTCAACAGCCCTATTAAAACTACAAAGTAAACTACACAGAAAGTGCTAACATACTGGCTGTTTGGTGCAGGCTCCATATAGTCGAACAATGTTTGGGTGACTGACACGAGACAGCTCCTTTAGCTCAATAAAAAACGCCTTTCGTTCAGATTCTGTTTCGATCAACTTTACAGCAACGTCAATGCTATTGCGCCAACGGGCTCGACTTACTACTCCAAAGGCACCTCTTCCCACTATCTGAAAACAAATTATCATACCTTACACAAGAAAAACAAGCATTAATTAAAATTCAAACAACCAATCAAGTCACTCTTCATCTATAGAGCATTGTTATTTCGTATGATATAGACGAGAAAGACCCTTAGGTGCGGAAAGTACTGTATAAAGCACACCTCCAAAAACTGTAATTCATCGTAATCGATTTCTTCAAAAAACCCTTGTATTTCCATCGAAATGGTGAAATCAGACAGCAGAAATGTGTAGTCATCAGCGAATATCTTCACTTTTTATCACTAAAATCGTTTATAAGTTTGTTTGTTTACATCTAAACGATCGCAAAGAATAATAAATTTTATTAAAGTAAGTAACTCTGTATTTGTGTGCAACAATACGCTACTGTGAGACTGTGAGGTTTTGACTGGGCAGTATCGGAAGAAGATAGATTGATAACGCAGGCGTAACTAGCATGAGGCAAGACGATGCAGGTCTTGTTTTTACCGCGCGACGCCGATGCTACGCAGAGCGCGGTTATGAGATTGCATGTCGTCTGCCTGTCCGTCTGTCTGTCCGTCTCTCCGTCCGTAACGTTTAGGTATCGTGATCACATAGGTTGGAATACTTCGAAAATAATTTCACGGCCAAATAGCTTAAGGTCCCATCTCACACCAACCCCAACATGGGCGACCTGGTGCAACGGAAAGACCTCCAATATTAGGGTGGACTAATTGGGCCTAGGGGTGGGTCAGGAGCACAAAAAACGTGCAAAGTCTCCGAAACGGTGCAAGATAGGACCAGGTTACTATTACGGACTAATAGGAAGTCACACATACGCGCTTTCGCTAATTGGTAACATCAGTGACCTTGGATGACCTTGAACGGCTGAAACGTCACTCTTGCATGAAATAAACAAAATTTACGTGCCCTCCAGCAAAATTTCAACGAAGATAGACCTATATTATCGGCAGCCAAATGTAGGTTTTATATTGTAGTTTCTAAAAATATAAGGTGTATGGTATGCGGATATTCGCGGGGAGAGGACGTCAAGTACAATACATGTTACCGTTAACTTACAGTCGCCGTTTTCGGCGACAGTCGCACTTTTCGGCGACAGTCGCCGTTTTCGGCGACAAATTGTCGCCGAAATCGGCGACTATAGTCGCCAGTGTGGAAAGGCTTTAACTGAACTGTAATTGGCTCGGCCGGTACGGACGCCCGATCACGCGGTCACGTGACCAAAAAGAGAGGGGATCTCCCACACAACCATGGCTTTTATCGTGAATTTGGTCGTATGCCGTGATTTTCGGCTACCGCCGTGATTTGCGCCACGGCCGTAAAAATCAGCGTAATGTGTGTAATTTCGGCATTTGAATGGTCATTGATGAATACAAGAAAGCCGTGCCGTGGCAGAGTAACCGCACGATGCAGTTGTAAAACAGTACACGTCGAAATTTACAGCGGCATTACGCGGTTCTCCACGTGATAGCACGGCTTTCTTGTTGCAGCTGTGTTCGTCCAGCTGCTGGCAGCTAGCGTTCATTGCAGATTAGCATGGCCAAATTTCGCCAAATTGTCGTTTACGCCGTCGCCATGCGAACGAGAGGTATAGGTAATAAGGCGCTTTTGTTGAGTTGTAAGCTATGGCGTAACTTGGATCTAGGGCTCCCTTGGACAGAATATGCAGGCGGGCCCCTCTCCATTCTTTCTTTCCGATTACCGGTATGTGCCGTCTGGCACAAAAATAGCGCGGTCCACTTTTATCTACCATCGTGCACAAATTTTCCCGCCACAAGTCAACGCCTTCGCGTGCGCGCCTTCCAACGCGGCTGTGCGACTATCGCCGGTTCCATTGCACTCTCGCAGGCAGTAACTACTGCATACAAAACTGTGAGCCGGACAGCAAGGCTCCTAAAAGAACGCAACAGCTGCCCTTAAAACTGAAAGAAGATATTATAACCTGGATGCATCTGTGACATCAGGATTGCATTTCACGTATAGGCCTACTGTTTCCTGTTTGATTCAAAGTGGCCTCGGTCTATTTATGATAGTTTAGTTTAAGTTTAGAATTTTCGGGTGCATATTCTGGCCAATCAGCTATAGTGACGCCGTCTATGCACGCCACCCAGCAGTGGAAGCAGTGTAATGCCTGGTTTCCACCATTCCGTTGCCGTTCTGCCGTTGCCGTTTCGCCGTTGCTGTTACGTAAATTCCGTAAGAATTACGTATGTGCCGGTGCTGTAAGAATTACGTTGCTTACGTGAAAAATTCCGTTGCGCGGTTGCCGTTTCCACCTGCCGTTGCGCTGTAACTGCCGTTCCGTAACAATAGGATCGAATCCTACTTTTTGCCGTTCTGCCGTAGGTGTTCAACCAATCAGCGTTCTGGTCACTTCATCCCTATGTATACGAAAGACGTTTCCAGCATTTCCGTTCTCACCTGCAACGGCAACGGTACTACGGCACGGCACAACGGAACGACGAAACCGCAACGGAATGGTGGAAACCAGGCATAACGAGCGCTGCAGACGACGAGTGGCGAGGTCGTGGCCGGTAGAGGCGGTGTCGGCGGTGAGCAGAAGTCGACAGCCAGCGACCAGTGGGCATAGCTGCACGCTGGCATCTATGGGCTAGGCTCCTGTATTAGTGATCGCTCAAGCATAACGAATGCTACGTCTGAGTTCCATGACGCAATGGCGGTGCACAGCACAAATAGCAGTGACATAATCGGCTACTATAGATATTGAAACTATATAGAGTCTAACTAAACTCAGTCCCGAAATCTATTTTGAAAGTTATAACACGGTACGAGCAGCCTCGTTAAAAACGGTAAACTTACAAAAAATAAGGGAGGCAACATAATGAAAAACAGTAAAAAGTTACAAAATAGTCACAGCACATTTTCAGCAAAAGTAAACCCGGCTAGCCTGTTCGCCAATATTGTCCACTATCCCCGCGGGGTCCAAAGTCCGTTCGTTCGAGCAGTGGGCGGCTGCTAATTGCGCTGCGTTGCCTAGTGTCACGGTCATTATGCCACTTCGAATTGTAAACGGCCCCTAGTCAGGGTTTCCCTCTGAGTGGCGATATAAAATGTTGAGACCTTTAACCTTCATTCGTGTACGTAGGACATAATGAACTCAGCTGAATTGACGTTCTTTTGTAATCTATCCGTTTTTAATCGTCTGTTTTGACGCACAAGACATAGGCTACGGGTTTGGACTGAGCAGATGACCAAGCGGGGCCGTTGACCAAGGTTGCCGATGAGTGAGGGCCAATTTGACCGGGCGGAGGCAATAATGTCGCCTTTTGGGATGAGTATCGGCGCTACGCGTACAACCGTGACTGTCCAACGTTAAAACCGTATCTTAGCTTGGCTGTTAGTTACGGCACGCATCGGCGGTTATAGCGACGCGGCTCTCTTAACCCCACCCCCTTCCCTACACAACATACCGTAACTTCCCAATACGTCAAAGGCACCCATCATGCAGTTACTTAATAGATTCCCCCGACATGAAGGTATCGGCAAATTGCATGCAAAAAACGCCCCGCGATGACTGGTCTCACAATAATGTCATATTACCACGCCCGAATTCAATCCGTGCATGGCTATAGCCTATAGCTTACCTTCCGTAAAGTGCACAGTGCCAATTGTCTGCGCCGCCTATAGAGAAACACGTCTACCGCTTCTTCGAATTATACGGTTAATACAGGAAGTATTCCTCGATGCTAGAGTGCATGCGACTTCCATATTCAGTTCTACGACAAAAGCTGTTCAACTCTTCCTGAATGTGAGTTACATTACTGTTTTATTGTTTTGACTGGCACTGCAGTGGCTACAGCCTCAGAATTGTAGTGAAACTGAACAGTGGCTATACAAACAGCTGAATTTAAGTTAGTGACGAAGCGAAACAGTTTCGCCATAGACAGACAAGTCTATACTATAGTCGTATTGAATTTTGGACCAAGTGTTTAAGCCGATCGTACTGCCAAGCAGTATGATCGACTATTGGCATCATTCTGTCGTCCGTCCGTCCGTCCGTTCGCCTGTCTGTCCGTCTTTAACTCTGTGCGTTGTGTTAAAAGTTGTACCGTCGTGTTCCTAGCAGGCAACTTCCCATTAATTTCTTCAGACACTTTGCGGCGAGAAAAACGAACCACAGAAAACGCAAGCGGCCATTGCACGGTTAGTTTGCGAACGGAAATTACTTCCGGTGTCTACAAACGATGTAAGCAAACACTAATTAGTTCGATCGGCCTACTTAGTGACTTGTTCTGTTATCATTTCATTCGATTGTGTTTTCGCTATAATATTCGGACATTCTTTGATTGCAGACGAGTAGAGTTGTGAATTACATCCACTCAAATGCAAGATGACTTCGGAAAGTCGTCTGCTTCTTGGCACAGTGGCACGAAAATTCGATCAGGCCGAGTTGATTGCCGCTGTGTTCCTGTGCCGTGAACTCGTCCAAGATCCGCACCAGCTGGACAATGTGAGAACTGCGTTCGACCTCATGGATGTCCTCGAGAGACAGAAGGTCATCGACCTCGCCAACAACGACTGGCATCATCTTATTGAGGTTCTTGAATCAAAGATCGTCAGACGAAGAGACCTCGCTAGACTTGTATCTGCATTTGGTGAGCTCTGTCTCTAGCAATCCATAGTAAGTGTGTATTGTCCGACAACGTGGGTGGGTGGGCTATGTG
>Ga0209681_1000346_pt1 | contig 11915 bp, 6 predicted proteins | sample WorMetLIZISLAND2_3_FD_187416 | JGI IMG/M metagenome (GOLD analysis project Ga0209681, IMG submission 187416) | Marine gutless worms symbiont microbial communities from Max Planck institute for Marine Microbiology, Germany - Olavius clavatus LIZARD... ... | reverse complement strand
TACATGTTGAGATACCTTGACTGCATGATGCCACTGAACTGAACAATGATGGCATGATCAAGTTCGTCAACGTCTGCTACCAAACAAAACCAAATTTATCAATTTTTCCGAAAGAGATTTAATCAACGATGACTCCTGTTTCTGTTCGCTTATTCTTTCAGCAATTTTCTTGCAGTGTCATGTTTTTTCCTTTCGTAAAGCTTTTGTTAAATGTCTTTGTCTGTAAACGGCATTTTGATGACGTCGGATATGACATCATCTCCACGTAACGATGTTGCAGTATCGGGCTAAGTTTTTTAACGGCTTAGTACATTGAAGTATCAGGATGATTCTTGCCAAAAATTACGAAAGTTTGTCTAAATTTGTCAAAGTTATGCATAGAATATTGTGGCCTCTTTTTTCCGGACACGATGTATATTGTAACAGTGTACTGATTGATAGCAGAGTTAGAATTTTGATTACATAATTAGGATGTATTAAACTGAATGTAGTCGATAATGGAAAGTTTATGTAAGCTAACGCGAAAAAATACAACGAATAAATATGTCTAGCACACACGGCTTTGAGTCTTGCTTAGAGGTCATTCAAGGTCATACATTTTGCCGTCAGCCATTTCTCTCATTTGTCATCAGTAACTTTTGCTGTATTTTGTTGCGGATTTTATATACCCTACTCCTATTCCACCTGACATTTTGGGATGTTCCGCCTGGACTTGACTGATAGTGTTAGGCATGCCAGCACATAAACCCTAGCCTATGATTATTAGTAATTATTTTTGAAGTTGTTGGACCTGTATGACCACACATCAACGTCACAGACAGACAGACAGATGGCTTGCTATAGCAATAGAGCGCTTTGCTCAGTAAAAATGTGTAGTTGTGATGGTACTGGGTGTTAGTTCAGTTCAGCAGGAAAATTTTTGTTTACTGTCGAATGACTGAAGCACGGTATATTATGTTGAATGATGGCTGTATGCATTAGAATACTGATTCTGTGTTGCAGTGCTCAACGACGTCGTCAGCTGCTTGACAAACAAATGAAGTTGAAGTTTCCTTGGGTTTCACGGGGCCGTCCTATCCCGGTTTGTATCATTCATCAAACACTTGTATTCGGTCATTAGCACACACAAATTGAGCAGTTCTTACAGATGTACTAGGGCCCACTTGTGCAAATAGGTTTGGGATATTTTGCGTGCTTTGTGTGTTTTTTTCGTACCTAGGCTTGGTTTGTTTGTTTTATGTTGTTGGTTTTTTCTCTCATTTGTTTTCAGTTTAGTTGTCAGTACCAGTGCGTGTAATTGCCTGAAAGACTCGTATCCGAAGTCACCTGTTATGTATCGAGCATAACATAAAACTGTACTCAGTCACTCTTTCGGAACATTAGCTGCATGATGTAACTGTGGTTGGTTTATTTACACAATTGTCATCATTACATTTCAGCTAGAAGCCACAACTGCAGAATCCGTGAGGCAGCGAGAGTCAACATGCAAGAAAACTGGTAACATTTTCATTTCTTTGTAGCCTTCGGGTTCTCAGTTTTGTTTTTGTGCTAACACATAAATGTATAGGATTCCTCATTATCTATCAAACTGAGTCACCAGTCATTAAAATGTCCACTTATATATAGTCATCAGTCACAGAAATGTCAGACTTATATATCTTCAGACTTATATATCACTACTCTTCAGCAGGTTCTCAGAGGCTCTCTTGCTACTTGATAAGCTGTGTTTTTAGGTCAGATTTTAACAACAGACTGTAAATGTTCTTGTCTCTCAGTTCTGGTATGAAGTCTGTCCACATGATTATTTGAAATGTGTGCACCAAAGTAAGTGCATGTGCATGACACAACCATGTTGCCATATTCTATTCTGCCATTCTGTAGTTTTTTAACGGTTTGATGTTTTTGTGGGAACATACATGCATAGCGTGCATTACATACTATTTGACTTGACTTGACTTGGCATACATATGTGAATTTATAGTGCACAGCACAGTCAAGCACAACTTTAATCAGAGGTGTGGTACTTTGCTTTTTGTGTTGGAAAACGTAGTCACTGTTCTTCTTGGACTATGATATGTAACAAATGACTGTGTACAGGACTTCCAGTAAGTCGTGGAGAAGTGACAGCAAAGGCAAGAGTCGTGACATCATTGCAGGCTGCCTCAGAAATCCAGGTTCATTATTTACATCAGTTTGTGATCAATTTCATTTGCCTTCATGGAAGTAGAAGTTGATGAGAATGAAGACGGAAATGCAAATGTCTGTGCTGAAAGAAAATGGTACCCGAAAACCTGAAAAAGACAATAAAAGGAAATGGAAAACAGAAAATTTAGGTGAATTTAAAAATGCTTTTAAAACTGTCCTGGCAGTGGGCATAACTCCAAAATACAGATTTACTTGTTTGGTGAGTGACGTAGTGACAATTAGTTATTAGTGTCTACTGTCTAGGCACTACGCAGTCAGTGGTGCGTGCCAGAAATGAATGAATGAATGAATGATGAGTGATGAAATAGACTGCAGTCATGATACGGAGACAGCGTCAGTAGACAGGATGATTAAGACCCCATATGGCTCAGTGCAAATGTCAATTTGCCAGTAATTGTACTGAGTGGGTGAGCATTGGCTTAGCAATGTTTCAGCCCATAGGAAGGCTAATAATACGAGGGTCGTTCCATAAATAAGTTCCAAACGGCGCCATTCCATCAGTTCTTAAAATAGGAAAAATCCGAAATACACATTTTGTAGGGAATTTAATTCTGAACATACACACAACTTTTCTCAGTGATGACGTCATTATTGTGACGTCATCTGACAGAATAACACACAACTTTTCTCAGTGATGACGTCATTATTGTGACGTCATCTGACAGAATACAGTCGACGTGTGTTGTTTTCTCCATCAGTTTACTATCGTAACTCACAAGTGATAAACAACATACAAACGACAGAAAAAAAGAAAAAGTTTAACACGTTAATGTTAGAACACTGATGTTTCAAGTCTCAACATATTGTCCAAGTTCGTTCAAACATTTGTTCCATTTGCCAACAAGCTTCTGAATGCCCGATGCAAAGAACAACGCTGGCTGCTGTCCAAGCCACTGCTAAACTGATTGCACCTCGGTATCTGATGGGACAAAAAATGTTTGAACATAATTGGACGATATGTTGAAAAATGAAACACCAGGGTTGTAGCATTTAATGACGTAATATTAATGTGTTAAGCTTCTTCGTATTTGGCTATCATTCGTATGCTGAGTTCTGAGTTACGATAGTAAACTGATGGAGAAAAATAACACACATTATGAGATGACGTCACAATAATGACGTCATCACTGAGAAAAGTTATGTGTGTGTTCAGAATTAAATTCCCTACAAAACGTATATTTCGGATTTTCACTATTTTAAGAACTGATGGAATGGCGCCGTTTGGAACTTATTTATGGAACGACCCTCGTAGTATTAACGCCACTCAAAATTTGAGTCTACTCCACTCGCCGATTTGAATAGACTCAATGTAAAAATCATTGCGTGAAACCCAAAATGCCACCCAACTCGACTTTGAGTCTACCTAAAATTTGAGTGGCCAGTTTCGCTGCTCAATTTCCATTCAACTTAGAAAAGTGGCAGCTGAATCGAGTTTACTGTTATTGTTAAACAATAATTCGTGGAGAAAATGACAAATTTAGCAAAGAACACTGAAGTAAGTAGATGCAACTTGTAATCGGCCCTTAGCTTAGTAATACATTATCAACAGGTTACCACAGTTTATTGAATTTCTGTTGACATTTGTAGCCGGGTGAGATTTTAATTGTGCCACACACTGACGTTGGATGGTCACCATACTTTCCTCTCATTGCTGGCCTTGTCACTGAGATTGGAGGAATCGTCTCTCATGGTATTAACACTTTAAATTTGGTTTGCTGTTTATTTTTATATAATTGTTTTCGTGGCATTGAAAATTGTCATTTTAGTTGAAGTCTTTTAAAACTGAGTTTAGCTTGCATCGGGCCTTGATTGTTTAGACTACTATCATTAGATTATGCAGAACGTATTTAGGGTAATCAAAGGTGCAAACCGTTCTTATATTACTTTTTGCCACCTGTTAAACTTAGTGTCCCACAGTCAAATGGTTTTGCAGTCTAAATATCATATACCTGCTAAATATCCATAACATCTTCTACTTGGCAAAGCTACTTGTTTGGATGAGACTTTATAGCTTGGTGAGTCTATAAGAAGTTAAAACATACTGTTCTTTTCTTGTGATGGATTATTTTTGTGAACATATTTGCTTATAGAGTAATAGACTGTTACAGCCTACTGATGCATCATGTCATTTTAGGCTCTTATCCCTTGATGAGCTCAGTAAATATCTTTCTAATGGTTGGTTGCCAGGTTCAGAAAAACCCCTTTTAAAGCCCAACCTAGTGGGTTTTGGGGGTTTTAATTGGTTTATTGTTGGTTTTTTGCACAAGCACTGTTAGATGCTGTCAGATAAATATTGAATGGAAAAACTTTAAAGAACAATGATGTAACTACTTTCATATACTGTAGTGCTCTAACTGCAGCTTAATGAACAGTTTTAACATTCAGTTTTGATAGTTAGTTAATTATTTATGAAGAATTTTGGTATACTTTTGCATTACTAGTTGTATGAGAAACCAAAACTGGACTAGTCTAAAATTAGGCGTGGGTTTTATAAAGTGAGTAAATATGGATATGTACCCGATTGTCTGAACCCTGGTTGGTTGCTATCTGGTCCATATTGATGAACGTAGACTAGGTAGGAGTATTTGTCAGTTTTATGATGGCCAGGCAGCCACTTCAATAAGTGTCAGCGATCTTAGCCATAAGTAACGTATTTAACCTAATGTGACCCAGAATTTTACATGTGCATCAGTATTTTGCAAATGATTCATTACTAAACTGCAAAAAAAATTAGATGCACATCGAGCTTTTCCATACTTTGCAGTTTGTCATATGTCGTAGTATTAACGATTAAAAACTAAAACTGAAAAAGAGCGAGAAATGAACAGAATTCTCAGAGTAAACTATTGCTGGTTGCAGGTGCTGTCGTAGCTCGTGAGTACGGTCTTCCATGTGTTGTGAATGTGCCCAATGCTACGGTGCTCTTTTCGTCAGGTATGTAATGTTATTATATCACACATAATTATCTTATATCACTTTCTACCATCACACATAATCTGCACCTTAGATTACTTTTTATTTTTTATTACACCTTTACACACACACACCCTATTTTGTTGGTATCAATTGACCTTAGCACAGCTTATAACACAATTTATCATGATTTCCCACTTAGTAGACTGAATCTCACTCTCAGCTTCAGTGTCGCTGGCATTACTCACTAGCGGATTAAGATAGGAGTCAATTTGTTCAAATTGGTTCTCACACCTCACAACCTCACAACATGTCAAATTGGGATGCCCCAAAGCTCCGTGCTTGGACCACTCCTTTTTTTCTATTTACACTTCTCCAATCTCTAACATGTCTGTGATCAGTAAGGTTTAGCAGCAACAGTACGCAGATGATACTCTACTCTACGTGTTTAAAGCCTTGAAAGCCTTGCCTTTCCCGGCAGTTATTGCAATATGCTCCTGCTGGAGCTTTGTGATCTTCTGCATCCAAACTTGTTTGAGATCCATGATGACCATGGACCCACCTGTGGTTTTGCTAGCACTCTTTTCATCTGTCAGCTCCTATTAACTTATTGCTTCACATTGTTTGTGTCTGTTATTTTCTAGCAGCATTTCGGAAGCAGCTTAAAACATTATATTTCCGGTCAACCTTCTCTGATGCCCCTTAGCGACCCAGTGCCTCAGATTCGGTTTTTGATTTTGGCCCTTTGCAAATGAATTTATTTACTTACTCATTTACCGGCCATTTTTCAGGTGACTGAGTTACCGTCTTGCACCTTTGATTATCTGTTTCAATTAGGGCTGGTAACAATTATTTTTTTAACAGTTAACTTTTGGAAAATTAACGATCGTGTTTTGTTGACAATATATGCAGCAGAACTAAAGTGATGCAACGTCTGCGAATAATCGTTAAAAATTATTTTACTCGTTAAAGTTTTTTAACGATTAATCAGTTAATTAATTGTTATTTTCTGCAGCCCTAGTTTCCATTGATACCTATCCTGAGCATTCTCCTGAGACAGATCAAGTGCTTAATGCCTTAGCATATATTCATATATCTTTCTTGACACAGTCCCGCAAGGACTTGCCCTTCAGAAGATGAGAGTAACATTAATTTGTCTGTGATGTCAGGTGATACGGTGAGGCTGAGTGGTACAGAAGGTGTGGTGGAGAAGTTACTCTAGGTGCTAGGTCTACACTGCTCACTGACACTATGACAGCTGTCTCTACTGAAACCCTCCAATCTGCCACTGGCATACTTGTATTTTATTATCCAACTGTTTAATTTTCATTGTTATTGTGATGTTATACAATTTTGCATTTTTATATTCGTGGTCATTAAAATGCACATTCATGCAAGTACATATCGTAGCATTTATTTGTATATTTAGGTCATTTATTTCAGTACAATATTTGTTAGTTTTACTTAATGTATGTAGCATGCCAACATATAGCAGCAAATTACAGCAATACCCTTAAGGGCACTTGCACGCTGTATTTTCAGTGTATTGCTGCCTTTCAGTTTGTAATGTAGTTAACCTGTCGTATGTATTTGTTGATAACTTGCCATCACTGATCTGACAACACTGTTGGTTGGACATCAGGAATGGCGTCTTGTATGTAAAAATACTGCTACAACCATTCTTCAAAGATTTTGATCGCTGGGGACCATTGACTAACCAAAAATAAACGTGGAAAAAGTTATTGAAATTGTTGTTTTTGTTTTTGTTTATTTTTATTTTTGTTCTTTTTTGGCATTTTAGCAGATAGCATTTTACATGTGTGCAATGACATAAGTTTGTATGCGGTTGTGCACAGTTTGTGTAGCATTGAAACTAGATATGCTTTTGCCATTGTTGATAGTCTGTGTTATAGATGTTTTTTTATCTCTTATTGCTGCTTGAAAATTGGCTTAGCATCTTTTGTAGTTTTGACTGATACTCCAGTATTTTTGTCGAGCTTCTTAGTGATCTACATTCTGTGAAAAACTTCCAAGCATTCATATGGTTTTATTTGCACACTGATTCTCTGGTATTTATACGTAAGCAGTGTTGATGAAAGCTTTGCATGTTAGGAAAAATAGAAGTCACTCGGGTTTGAACTACTCTATCATCGCATTTGCCACCAGATTTAGCACAGAGTGCCAAGTTCTAATGTCAAGGAACGCTTGAGAGAACGCAAATTTGCTGATGACGAGATCAGGTTCTATGTGAAATTTTTGGTACATACAGTTTGATAGGGGATAATAAAAAGATGGCTTTTGCAGTTTGCTCTCATTGAGAAAAAAAATGTGAACTAAAATTATAGCCAAGCACTATACAGTGTACAAGGCATGTAAAGTTGTCTTTCGTTAAGGGGAGGAACAAGGAGGGAGAGAAATTGGAGGTGAGGAAGGGGAGGGGAGGGGAGAGGAAGGAACCAAATTACGTAATCCTGCATATGCTAATGGCTTACGATTTGACAAGTGGTTTCTTATGAATGTTATACACGTTTTTAACTCGAATGAATGGTAGCAGATTAGTGCAAATTTTAGCAGCCTCTGCTGATGTCTAGCAGATGCCTTCCTTCGTTGACTTCAATCAGTTATTCTTAGTAGGCTGATGAAACTAAAACTGAAAGTAGTATGAAGCATTTAAACAAGTATTAAGGTATTCTGTTCAACCTTGTGGGCCAACTCTACACGTTTTTATATAAGTGCCATCTACGTTTCTGCTCTTGTTGTTTGAAATGTATATCATATGCCAACATTATTAAGTTGATGTGCATTAATTTAGTGTTATTGTATCGTTTTTGGTTTTACATATACGCTGTAGGCATGTGTTTTGACTAACAGTTATTGTTCAGGTTGCTTGTAGTGGTTGTTTTTCTCACATTCTTAAAATACATTGATTAGTAAATTGTTGTACGTCTCAGTGTCTGTATATAATAATTTTGGCTTTCTTAGATAAGTGGCTTCCAAATTTTGGGGGTTTCTTCTTTAATTTTTGTTTCATTTTTAATCCTGCACTAAACTAAGCCAGTTAAGTTTTAGTGCTTATAAACTTGTGTGCATTGTGCACGCACATGCTTACAACCAATTTAGAGCACACATACACGCATACAGATCAGTTACATTTATTCATTCATATTGCAAGATTTACAATGGCGTCTTTTCACATTAAGGCTGCAAAATGACTGTGAAACGTTTGCCTTTGGTGGGGTAATATTTACGAGATTTAGTCTAATTAGACATAAAGAATGTACCATTGTCAGCGACAACTAGGCATTGCAGTCAACAGTGGCGGTTCTAGGAAAAAATATTTGGGGGGCCTGGCCCTCATCATGTGGGAGGCAACAACGGCTAAGCGAAATTACGTTTTACACAGGCCTACAAATGTACTAGAAGTTAATGTACTATTTTACACTGATGTAGGCATGCGCATAAAAGTTTCAGCTCAAAGTCAAAAAGTTTGGGGCTGGGCAAGATTTGGGCGGCCTGTCCCCCCTGGCCCCAACATAGAAGCGCCACTGGCAGTCAAACAGATGCATCAAAGACGGTGGTGTGGTCTAGTAGAGATCAAGGCGTAGCATGATCTTGCTCGGCGTCAAGCTGAAGTCATTCATGTTGGCGACGACCTCGTTGATGTGTTCGACACGGTCGCTGACTTGGCGTGCCTTGGTGATGCGTTCCACGTCTGTCCAGTAGTCCAGTGCTCGCTGAAGCGGCTCCAGTATCTCCGTCTCAATGATCGGAAACAGGTCGGCCATCACCTTATACAGAGGCAGCAGAACGAACCTGCTCCACAGTAAACCAGGGGCCTGATTAACAAACTATCTTACGATCTTCTTACGATAATCTTGGGACAAATCTCAAGATCATCGTCATCATCACAGTTTCATCCAGAAGTTAACGTATTGGTAACAAGAAGCTCAGCTACCGCAGAGAGAGTGCGTCAGCTTAGTCAGCTACACACGTCTTTCTCGGCTCACTCACTGATCGTGCACTTCACTGAACACTGCATCTCTTTTTTTACTATCTAAACTCGTATCCACACTATCAGCTAACAAACCGTGCGGCAGTTGAATCGGGCATTCAAGGTCATCCTTGTTGGTGCCGACAGGAATCCAGATCGGTGTGTCGTCGTAATATGTAATTAATGCCGACGTTATTTCTGAAACTTACAAAGATATGGCAACGAGATACGGTAATTTCGTCGATTTCAACGACCCCACTCAGGTTTGTAGACGCTCCAGCAAGAAACGCCTTCCAATATCTAGAAATTACTTTATATTGCCAGAAACTAGAGTTATTGAGCTACATTTTTGTCGCTGATAGTATGGGTATATGTTCATTAGTTTTCACACAATTACCTTTAAAAGTCGAACCCTCTGAATCTGAAACTGCTAGTGCGAATGCCGAGTTTTACGTGAAATAGCCACTCAAGGTCATTCTAGGTCATTTATTTTGCAATCAGTCACAGGCCAACAAGGGGTAGCACATCATCATATAATATTGCTGGCCTTATCTCTGAAGTTTCCGAAGAAGTAGCTACTGAAATCGCCAAAAATTGCCGTCGTCGACAACTCAACTCTAATTTGAGGCCCCCGCCAAGAGGAACCCCCGCGAATGTGCGCATGCACCTTATATTTCCAGAAACTAGAGTCAATGGCCTACATTTTTGTTGCCGATAGTATGGGTCTATCTTCATTCAAATTTGTGGGCTCCAAAAGACGCATCTTTTCTGCACCAGAGAGCACCAGAGTGCGTTTTGGCCGTTCAAGGTCGTTCAGGGTCATCCAAGGTCGATAATTTTGGTACCAATCGAAAGCGTGTATGCGGCTTATGTCAGCAGTGCAAAAAGCAGTGGAAATGTTAAACGTGACAGCGATTATAGCGTCCAAAATGACGAGTTACTGCGATGGGCACTGTACAAGTAACAGAAGTCAGAAAGTAGCCGTCAACTCACCGGTGAGGTTTCGGTGTTAAGCCGTGTCCACACTGGCGACTATAGTCGCCGAATTCGGCGACAATTTGTCGCCGACAGTCGCCGTTTTCGGCGACAGTCGCCGAATTCGGCGCCTATAGTCGCCAGTGTGGACACGGCTTTAGACTGCCTAGATACACCGCACGTGTCCCTACACCACTAAGACAGGTCAAACAATGAACGTACTTGATAAAACCGATCTGTGCGGATGGTTTGCTAACAGTCTTGATGTTCATGAACGGCGTCTCTTTAACGCCGACCTCCACCTCGCGTTCGTACTGTCTGCCGAATTCCTCAAACAGCTTCTTCATCCACGGCAGTGACACTTCGGGCGGTCTTGTCTCATTCGACACATCCGCCGACTTGATCACTATCTGCATCAGCAGCTCCTGACAAGTGACAACCCCATCACAGTGTTACAGTCCGGCGTTTAGGCCATGCCCAGTGGCGCAGGCAGAGTGGCGTTTGAGAAATTGTGTCTTCAAACCCCGTCTGAGGATACATTTTTTTCCGGAAAAAATTATAGTCCATTACTAAAAGTAAAACAATGCATGTAAAGTTATGTATGTCCGTATGCTTGATCTTTTTCTTGGCGACTAACAAGTAAGTTCCAACCACAGGGCCACGAAATGTTTGCACTGGGGACCTGCATATATTGCGTTTTACTTAACTTATTTAAAATGTTTAAAAGGTCCTGTAACCGCAGTTAACGGAAAAACCCGATCTCACTGTTACAGAGTGTCACTTGCCATATGGGATCACCGTGTTACCTAGCACCCAACACAAGTGAACACATCCCTGCCACACAGGCCGGTACTCGCAACCTGTTGATCACAAGTTCGACGCCCTATAGACACTACACCACCAAGCCACCCCATTTGTTTAGTTAATTAAGAAGAGCAGAGTTAAGAAAAGTAACGCTCTGAGTAGAACTCCATCTCGCAGCTAACGTATGTCACACTTGCATGGGATCTGATCACACAGTGTTATCTGCCACCTGACACGAGTGAACACACTCCGCCTTAACCTCAGTCAGGCAGGCTAGTACTCGATTTACCTACCCTGAAGGGATGAAAGGCTGAGCTGACCTAGGTGACTGGTTACATCTGAGATGTTTTACCCGTCCGCAGACGGTCACTCATCCAAATACTAACCCGTCAGCGCATGGCTGGCTCGCAACCTGTTGATCACAAGTTCAACGCCCTAACCATTACACCACCAAGCCACCCCATGTATTTAGTTAATTAAGAAGAGTAGAGTTAAGAAAAGTAGAGCTCTTAATGGAACTCCATCTGGCAGCTAACGTATGTCACACTTGCATGGGATCTGATCACACAGTGTTATCTGCCACCTGACACGAGTGAACACATCCCGCCTTAACCTCAGCCAGACAAGCCGGCACCTACCTCGGAGGGATGGAAGGCTGAGTTGACCTAAGCGACCGGTTACATATCGAGATGGTCTACTAAACCAAACGGTCACTCATCCAGGTACTAATCCGGCAGTGCAGGGCCAGGAGTTTAACCCGCAACCTGTTGATCACAAGTCCGACGCCCCAACCACTACACCACCAAGCCACCCCATTTACTCAGTTACTTTACTTTTTAGCCGATCGTACTGCTACACAGTATTGGCAGCGGCCTGTTGTCCGTCTGTCTGTCTGTCCGTCTGTCTGTCTGTCTGTGACGCTGTGTATTGTGGCTCTCATGGTTGGTGTACGGGGCTAAAAGTTGTTCCAACGTGCTCCTAGCATCCATGTTCCTATTTGTCCCTTTTGACACTTTTGCTGTAGGAT
>Ga0209681_1000345_pt1 | contig 11932 bp, 9 predicted proteins | sample WorMetLIZISLAND2_3_FD_187416 | JGI IMG/M metagenome (GOLD analysis project Ga0209681, IMG submission 187416) | Marine gutless worms symbiont microbial communities from Max Planck institute for Marine Microbiology, Germany - Olavius clavatus LIZARD... ... | reverse complement strand
AAACGCCAAAACTTAATCCGAGAATAAATCTCGGGTTATCCTCTGATCTCGGATTAGCTATTCCGAGGTTTATTCCGAGTTGATAAAACCGGGCATTAATGCAACAACTTTCAGTCTACAATCAACTGTGCGGAAGATCATCTCTCTGCTGTGCTTTGTGCCGGCAACTGCCAGCAATGGGTTGAACAATAGATAACATCTGGCCGCAGTAACAGACAGTATGTCAGTATGTCATCAGGCCTGAAACAGGAACTACTGTGCTCATTGTTTCTACCCAGAGCAGGATGGCCGGGCTGAGTGACATAGGTGATTCGTTATTAGTTAAATGCTAAAATGGCACATTCACAAATGGTTAACTATCTCAGTATTAACATGGCTCCATTAGTGTAACTTTGTTAATTTGTGCAATGTGGTTATCCCAAGCCAAACTGCCACTAAAAACCCTGTATTATTATGGTCGTCATCATTGCCACTGCCATCATCGCTGTTGTCAAGTGACTCCAGAAAGGGTCAACCTCTTCAACTTTCTCTTTTGTCTTCTCAGGATAAACGCCGGCTCTAAGAAACGACGCCTTCCAACTGTCAACTTCCTCCTGTGATTCGGCAGACAGCTCCAGATGCTTCTGATCCTTGTACACATTCCTGATAAATCAAACAAACTGGCAACCATGTGCATTAAATATAACAAGCTCAGCCAAGCAAAGAAAAAGTGCATCAGCTATGCAATTTGCTGTAAGTGGATTAAGCGGTCATTCAATGTCACCCATTTTGAGATTAGTGAAAGATGATATAATAATTTTTTGGCTTTATCTCTAAAGGTGCCAAATGTACAGTGACTGAAAGTACTGAAAATTGCCACTTTTGATCACCCGTCATATATGCTGCTCTTCAGCAAACCTAGTGAATGAATTAGCAGACAGAACTTATACTATCAGAAACTAGTGTCACGGAAAGGCAATAAGGGACAATATATTACCACATAACATCTTTAGTCTTATCTTTAAATGTATCAAAGTCATAGCGAGTCACAGAATTAAAAACCACCCTATTTGACCACCCACTGTCATTTGATATCACCTCTCAAAAGAACTCCTGCAAATATCCATAAAAACTTATCTATCGCCAGAAACTACACTGTGTCTCAGAAAAAAACGCGCCAAGTTTGAAACGGTATAGCTCAAAATTATAAGCCTACACAAAAACTGAAACATGCAAACTCTATTCTAGTCTTTTGAATATTTCTGCCAAATTTCATCAAAATCGATCGTTATAATTATGTCTGTGAAATGGCCCCATGCATTATCTATCTGTAAAGATTTTGTGATTTTACCTAGTGTCATTTTGATACAATACCAATGCACAACAGACAGACAGACAAATGGACAGAGATGTCAACTATGGCTATTTACAGCATGCTGCATAGATATGCTATGCTGATGCACTGTACGATACTGCAGAGAATGTACTGTCATATTAAATCATGTCCGCACACTATTAAGTTATCTAAAACTAAAGTAGTGTCTTTTTATTTAGGGAAAGGGAATTGCTGTTACAGTAGTCATCCATGAAAAATTCTGACTTGTTATTCGACCAAATAGCACAAAATGGTGAAACACCTGGTTTCAGTATTGAACAGTCCAAACTTGATGCTCCTTGACATAAATCCACTGTCAATGTCTCGAACTTTCAAGTTATCCAGCGATAAACGATATTTCATCTCCTTCTCCTATCAACAGATTTACAGCACCGTGCAACATCAATCCTTCAATATTATGTAGTTTACACACATGCAAGTTAGACAAATGCAAATGTTCCGCATAAGCCGACACCTTGTCGTGTCACGTCATGCACTCCTCCTTTAATGTACTAAGACAAGCCCAGATATAAGACGGTACTTTAGTGCAGTGGCGTAATTTGACTGATTACGTTACTAACACTACTATATTCAGGACTCCGAGTAAATCAAACCCAAGAGGTCACTAAGTCATGACTGCATGGTGCAGTGAGCCGGTGGTATAGTGTCTGACTCATACTGAGAGCAGGCGGATTCATGCTCACCCTGTCCTATTGTGCCGGTGGCAGTTTGGCTTAGTGGTAACGTCATTTGGCACATCAACGAAGTTACTCATATCGAGCCGGGTTAATGCTGAGATGGGTGACCGTTCGTGGAGTATACCGTCTTGGTGTTCAACCAAGCCACTCAGGCCAACTCAGGCCTCATCCTTCCGTGGGTAGGCGAAATGAGTACTAGCGATGGTTACGACTACCGCTAGGGAAGAAAACGGTGAGTCCTGCATAACAGTAGGCCCTGTGACCAGGAGTGCTGGCATACTGACTTAGTTGGCTAAAGGCGCTGGTTGCTAACTGAGCCGGCCATCTGGCCATCTTGTATGCTAGCTTAATTGGGTTTCACCCTCGCCGGCTCAAAGGTCTACAGGGGATAAGTTCCCTTGCAATGGACCTAGGTCTATGCAGAATCTTCTTCTGTCCTATTGTGCACATAGACTAACTCAGCCTCCTCATCTCGGCTACGTGGAAAAAAGTACTAGCTTGTGGGTTACAGGATAATGGCATAGTTTGGTTGACTGGTGTGGTGGTATAGTGCCAGCTGCACAATGTGTTCAGTTGTTTGTGTCCTCCATGTATAACACCATATTGCATGGCAGTAAATGGATCAAAAATAAATGTCAAAGTATACGTAAAATACACAAGTAAGAGTGACATTTTAAACCTCGTCATCTTTGAACCAAATGAGGTTTTCCGTTGTCAGAACGAACCAGAACTCTTTTCCACCTTTGAGCAGTCCAATATTGTGAATTTCCAGCCAGCCTTTACGAATTATCTACAATAAACAAAGCATTTCTCAATCGTTTCTCATCTTCCCAGAACACCTACTTTCCCATACAGTCTACAGTGTCATTCATTCAGCATTCATTTCTGGCATGCATAGCGCCAAACGTAGACATCGTTCTCCAGAGAGGATGATTTTCAGCCATGTCAATTGCTTTGTTCAGGGAGAGGTTCAATGATTCCAGGTCCTGCTGGGTAGTCTTCATCCACATAGTAACGGGGCGTCCTGATGGTCCCCTCCTTTTCTCAAAGGGGGAAGCTGCTAAGATCTGCCTGGCACCTGATTCATCTGGCATTCGTGCAATGTGGCCGAATAGGGAGAGATGCCGTGCTTGAACAGTAGCCAAAAGATGTGGTTGCTGTTTTCTGTCTCAAATCATCATTCCACACATTCCCAACAGCTTACACAGACACCATTAATGAAGAGCATCAATCTTGTGCACATCCGTCTTGCTGACTGCCCAGCACTTGGAACCGTACAGGAAAATGGGTAGAATGCAGGTATTATACAGCTTCAACTTGGTGTATATGGAGATTTGTGACTTCCATATCTGACTGTCCAGGTTCTGCATAGCTGCATGAGTGATGGCATTACACTTAATATCAGGACAGCTTTGAGTTGTTGAGTGTACGTCAAAAAGACACACACGTAGACTTTTGCCCATATCTTTGCTAATTACTGACAGATTTTTAAAATTTCATCCTAACCCTCGGCATCCTCGCAGGAAAGTACAGGGTACTTTGGGCGGGTACTTCAGACTGTACTTACATTAGCCACCATGCCAGTATCCCAGTAAAGTTTTGATGGGCTGGATGCCCTTCCCGTCACCCAACCAACAGCATCGAAGCACTGAAAGCACTTTGCAAAAAAGTGCACCCATGTAAATCATGAAAGCATCTCTCCATTGTAAAAACAATGCACAGAGACACTGATGTAAAACTGAATACAGGTAACATTTCACACCTGCGGCAATTTTATCATACCTGGTTTCCAGCCTTGCGCTTCACGGTTGACTCCGACCTCTGTTGGGCACTAAACAGTAAATAAAAGTGAACAAAATATGTGTTCATAAAAACTGCAATCAATAATAACTACAGCTACAAAATACAATAATCGAATACATCTAACAGATATTAAACAGTCTAAAATGTAACAAGCAATACGGCAACAAAGATACAGTTATTAACTACTGAGCATAATGCATAAACTGCACTAATTAAAACAACAAAATATAAATATAAATTACTTTCAAAAGTGACCATATATTACTGTTAAGTAACAGCGTACAATTCTGTGTAACAACGGTATTATAGCAACGTTAACAACAATGTATCCTTCGACAGGATCCACATGCACATAAATCAGAGTGCACATGGGTTTCATAAAGGAATGATTTAGTTTGCCCCATAATAAACTAACCACAGTAGCCGCAAATTTTACGGTGGCCGTGAAATGGGGCTTACGGCAGAATTTGAGATTTTAATGGAAGTAAACATCACAGGCAAGAGTTGCATACTTGGCAAAGCCAATGAAGTCTTCGTGATTTGTGTTCATGTATGCCAGTTGTATTTCTACCACCAGCAGAAGCTGATTCTTTGTCTTCTGCTCATTCTCACGAACTCTTGAGTTTACTATTCTCTCACATTCATCACGAAGCCGCGGATATCGCATCATCTACAGCAGATTATCAACAGACACTCATCACATCATGTCAATCATCCGAATCATTTAACAGCCCATTTTTGAGGCTACTTCAGATTAAACTCGGTCCACAAAGGCCTTTTAGAAGAGACGTCAAAATCAAATCTCGCACACCTTTCATAAAACCCATCAAATATAAAGCATGAAAATGACTAAAGCAGAGTAAGTTAAATAGAGCATAAACAAGACGCAATCAAACGGAACAAAATGCAAAGTTAATGAAACCAGGTTTTAACAAAAACAGATATACTCTGCGCAGATCAATTTCTCACATAAGCATCGACAACTGCGTGCTAATCACACGCACTCTTTTATCCGTTAATGGTTAGTCAACTCAATAACTAACAATCACCAACACAAGAACTGTGTAGAAAGGTTCTTTAATTAAATTTTAAATTACTAAACATATATTCAATAAAACTACTGATACAAAATTAATGTAACTAAACTCCAGAAAAGTAATTAAGTGTTTTATCATTTCTTTATCCTATCTGTCTGCAAGTTATTCTTTCCTTCTTGTTCCCTCTACAATTGGTAGAATCAAGTGACAGCATGAATATTTATAGAATAGAGTGCAATGCAAACTCGTTCTGTGCAGGTGTGTACAAGTCTGGTCAACTCCTCGACGACCATGTCGACACATTTCACTGCTGGCGTCTTGAGCCGTTCTATCTGCTTCTTCACTATAGCTTCAAATGCCATGTCAGGAGTAAACAATCCCGTCCTTCATACAACGTAACACAACCGCATAATAGAACAAATATAACAACAACAAAAAGCTGGCTTTATGATCATCATTCCATAATACCAAGAAACCATAGTTTTCTGTGGCAAATTTTTCCAAATGCTGCAGCTCACTGTGGCAAATTTTCCACATATAGTAATTAATTTTCTACTGCCCCCTGAATCCGACCAATTACGCAGTATTTGTCACAAGTAACCGCATCTGACAGATATAGTCTGTCTACCAAATAAACTGGCAATATTTCAGATAAGCTCAATATTTTCAATATTCCTCCCATTAGAGCCCGAGTGGCAGTCCTGTATTTCATGTGAAATCATGTCTACATATAGTAATTAATTATCTATGGCCACCTGAACCCAACCAAAATGTGCCATATTTGTTCCCTTATCACTGGCCAGTATCAAATTCTGCAAACTTCCATGAAAATGCAGAAATTCTGTGGAAACAGGAAAATTCTGCGGCTCGGCTCAAAATTCTGCATTCCACACAAAAATGTGGTACCTAAAAATAACCAGTGGCATCAGACTGTAATGTACTCATCACAAAGTCAATCGGTTACAGTCACTATTATCTACCTGGTCACAGTCTGTTAATCTAATCCATTTGCTACAAACCAATGCACCTTCTTTACATTACTGAAGAGTTTTCACATCTTTATAAACTACTGCCACTACTACTGCTGCCACTGCTAGGGCTGTTACTCTTGGTTTTTGTTTAACTTGTCAATCTTTTCCACAGCAAGGCTGCAATAATAGGCTGCATTAATACTGGGTATCTGAACTGCAGGTTATAGTAAACACTAGTTCTGATGTATTAATACGAGTTCTGTACGAGTATGATTTGCTCTCGTACGAGTTGTTTCTGGGCAGGTCTTGTTTATAAGCAACCCAGTCGACTGTTACTTATTTATACAGCACACAGTAAAGATATCACACAATTTTTTGGTGTCAACAGCAACGTACAACATTACTGGCGAGTAATCTTATGGAATGCATTCAACGTATTTCATAATTTTCACCAATTTTTAATGGTGACTGAATTACAAGTGTTTATGCTGTATGAGTGACTATGAACGCTCCATTCATTCAAGCTTCACTTGTATGAATAACTCGTACTTGGACATGTACCCGTACTTGTGTCAATGTGAGTACAGCTTTACTCCAGGTCTGGCTGGATCCCCAACACTGAGCTCTTGTGGGTTGCTGACTGTCCTTCTTATCATCCATCCAATGGTGTTAAGGAAAAAAATAATGAAATAAATGGCAAAATGACAAAAACGTACCGGATCCCATGAATATTCTTGATGGCAAATGTGATCTCTCTCCGAAGTTCTTTTTCATCGTACTCAATCTGCAACACAAAGCACAATTATTGTATACAATACAACACTGCAAACGAAGAAGCCCAGCTGTCGTGGAAAAGTGTGCAATGCCCCCTATTAGTCAGAACTGCAAAAGTGCCAATATGTGCAAAAGCTATGAAGTGCAGCTGTCAACATCTGTAATAACCCAAAAGTTGCCCAGTTTTCCACTTCATACACAAGCAATTGATAATCAACAGTGTACATCAATTAATGTCATTACCTTACCTTACCGTGGGTTGGATGCCTGCAATGAAGCAGGCACCCAACAGAGGCCACAACACGAGCATAATGCATGACCCTGAAAGACCTCAAGGTTGACAGAACCTCTTGGAAGCTTTGGCAAACTTCAACAGGAGGAGACAATAAAACTCACTGCAGTAAGCAATCATGGCTGCATATAAGTAAAGAGTTCAAGACTCACCCGGACAAGTTCCAGTGGAAATCGTTCGTGAAAGATACGGTTGATACGAGCTCCACCCGAGAGTTCATTTGTATTGATTTCGCTTCCGGAGCCTTCAATGCTTTTCTCTACGTCCATGCCAAATGATGTAATCATTCTAAAACATAGCAACGTTCAACAATTACCACAACAATTACCACAGCCATGATTAACAGGAAATTTATCAACAGTTGTGACTGAAGGACCTCGTACAAAGTTTGCCTCACCAGCAATTTTTCACACAGTGGAACTGCAGCGTATGAATAGCTATGAACTGGCTCAGTCTTTACTCTGCGTTTAGTTTCCATTTGTCTATTTGATGAACAAATGTACACTTAACATGTACCAAAGTTATGCAATAGGTACACCATTCAGTATTGTTCCACCTTAATTTCAAGTATATTTGTGCATTTGTGTGCATTTGTGAATAGTCCGTGTACTGTTCTGAATATTATAATTAAAAAAACAACAGTGACTGAAAATGCACCTGTTTTCCAAGTCATTTCCCATATTTCCTAGACATTAGCTAACCTTCTCCAGTGGACCTAGTAGTAGTGTTTACAACTTAAAACACTATAAAAATCGAGACTGACTGATTGATTGATTGATTGATTGATTGAACATACTGCATGAGTGCCTTTGTCTTGCGAGTTGGGTCATCAGGTCGGAAGTTGCGATACTCTTCAACGTCCTTCTCCATCGCCAGCAGCTGTGCCTGAAGTTTGTTGCGTAAACTTGGCAGTGTTGTACGAATGTGATTTGTCAACTGTTGGTTCAGTATGCGTTGAAGGTATGGTGTACCCATGCGATCAGCTATGTGCCTATAACAATTCACATACACAAACAATGTGCTTTTGCACTACCAACATTAGTCAGTCTGTATGTCAGTCAATCAAATCAAGATAACTGCACGTAATACAGGCCTAAATAAAAATAAATAAATAACAGAAACATGCATTAAACTGAAATAGAAAGAAACAATGTTAACCATAATTCCGAAAATTACAGATGGCTGTTTAACACAGCACAGCAGACACCCACTGAAAGTGTCTGGCTGCTTCATGCGCTAATGACAAGATATGCTAAAACATGTTAAAAACTAACTGACTAACAACATCGGCAAGATTAAAATCTCTAAAAGTTAGAGCTATAGCCCTAAAAATACAATCACCTATGCCATTAACATAACAATGAGTGAGCTGAGGCATAATGGGACTGGACATCAGTAAATTAGCACCACAAAGATCTGTCAAAAAATAGCTGCATGTGATCCACAAATAACAAGAATGACAAAAAAAGAGATGGAAAACAAAGGCTATTGTAACAAACTGAACAAAAAAATAAAACTGTGAAATGTAAGCAACATGCATTTACCGGTAAGCAGGGTGGGTCAAGAAAAATTTTCTCTCAGCTGCCATTGCAGACCGAATGTCTTTCTTGCCTTCAATGTCCTTCTGACTTCGATTCACAATGCCAATATATCCTGCAACATGACCAATTTACAACAGCTTGCTCACAGTGACAATGTCACAGTGTTAACGATATAACTTCCACATAAAATATACAATATACTGCAAAATTGTATCTGAAATCCAACTGAAAACTCTGCACAGAAATATAATTTATCATTCTCTTGCTGCAAATGTGTGCTCACTACTGCAAAAACCATCAAGCTAACCCCTTCGTAATGGTAAATGTCGATTCTCCAGAATGTCTTTTGCATCCGTTCCTTCATCCATGAGATCCAGTTTAGTAATGACTCCAATTGTACGCAGGCCTAGCAAACACACGTGTAGACAACATATGCAATGAGAACACAACACTAAAGACATTAACGTTAGAAATATACGGACAAAACGTATCTATTTATTCTTTTTTTAATTTTTAAATAAACACATAGCAAAAGTTATACATTATATGGCATCCAAGCTTATATAAAACACGTTACACATTTAAACAGCTTTAAATACGGCTTTAAAGAATACTCCCTTCAGAATCACATTTAAGATACATATGAGTAAACAAATTACTATAACATGCAGCTCAAAGCCTGTACCTTTAATAATTTACATATTAATGCCTTCTTACAGCTCCAATAAATAGAAGATTGCCAAGTTTACATTATCATTATACAAACTACACTGCATTACTCACAACGAGCAATATTCGGTATATAACAGACACATGACATTTAACAACAATGGCAACTTACACATAACACACTTGGGCATAGAGCATCCATCTCGAGAGGCAGTTGCCCCCAATATATCAATATGCCTGATTGCACCTACTGTTTACTGTGGTATTGTATTGTTACAGGTATACAAATGCACCGTGCCACAATACCTGACTGGTGCCTAGTACTGTATAGGTTTGTTGATAAGTTATTTTGTCAATTTTAACATTTGCACGAGTTTGCATTTTTCCACAATATACATGGCCTATGTAGGTATTTTAACATTGATTACGGCCATACCCAGCAACTTTGGGAATAAAGGAAAGAAAAATGGAGCCGAGATATTAAAATACTAGCGAGCAGAAATTATCAACTTGTCGGCCAGTTGTATCACTTGAAGCAATACTGACTGCGAGTGTGAGGTTTACTGGAAAAAACCATAAAATGTGATATATGTCAATTAAAGTCACACCACAGTTCACATTTGAAAAAAAACTTCATTGTATTTTGGAAAACATAACATGCAAAATAAACACAAACGTATTAAACATATTAGAAAATCTATCACAACACACTATGCATAGTTTAATTTATATTAACAACTCACCTTCGGGATCCACTTCTTTGGCAATCTTCAGAGCATCAGAATTGGCGAGGTCTGAGTTCGCAGGTGAAATAGCGAGAATGAGGCAGTTCTCACGGCTAATGAACTCCAGCAGCATGCTACGGATCTGTATCTCAATGTCTGGTGGCTGATCACCTACCGGCACCTTCGTCATGCCAGGAAGGTCAATCAGTGTCAGGTTCAACACTGCAGCACAGACACATGAAGACAATAACCGTTAACATCATCAGTGTTTACACAGATGCAATACGTTAATTTATGTTTTACTTACTTAATAGTTTCAATCGCTTTTAACCATACAACTTCTCAGTCACTATCCCAATATCAAAATGAAGAACAATGAGGGATTTTCACGTAATATGCAAATTAGCTACTTCTGTCGGGCAAAAAAGTAAACAGTTGTTATGTATCGATATACTGATTTACAAAATCTAAAAAAGACTCGATTAAAATGTAAATAGCAAGTCGTTCACTAAGAAACGTTTGTTGGACTATCTAGTGGAATGTGGAGTTTGTTCGAAGAAATCGTTTGTTTACATTACGCGTATGATTTTTGCCCGACGGAAACAGTTATGCGCATGCGTGCATAAAATTATGAAAAGGGTCCATGGCAGAGCTGCATTGGCATTAAGAGTGGTGACACTTAACAATGAATCAGACTAGCGGGTTATCAGACTGTCAGGCTAGCGGACTACCAGGCTAACGGACTAGGGATACGGTTAGGGTTAAGAATCCGTTAGCACAATAGTCTAATGCATTGTTAAGTGTAACCTCATTAAGAGGAATCTTTATTTTATATGTGGTGATAGGTTGACAAATGAACACGTAATTACCATGCGGTGAGTAAACACGGAGGTTAATAGGAATATTCGAGATGCCCTTGTTTTTCCCGGTAACACGGTCCGTTTCATCTTCTATTTCTTTCCGAACGGCGTCAAAATCAGTAAACATGCGACCCTTGCAGTGAATGAATTCGGCATATTCTACAATACAAATACAAATAAGCAACAGTTTATGAGATGACATGCATGTCATAAACAACAGATGGCTGTAGAATTGATTGTAGTAAATAGTACTTGTAAACTTTGTTGTGTTTACTGCATAAGCTTATATCATTTATTACGACACAGAGTTGTAATGTTGGAAGGACACTGTGTGATGCTGCTGGAATAATGAACCACCAATGTATTTACAGCAACTATGGCTAAAGAGTTTTGCTCGATTGCACACGACAGGGAATATACCCTACATAGAAATTATAAATAACTGGCATGACATAAGGACACAGATAATTGCAATTTTCATAACAATGTTGTGATCTTTCCCAAACTTCCCTGGCATAATATTGCTGATGTTAGGGGCTGAAACAGAGAAGACTGTACTACTTATCTGTGTTACTTTTGAAGCAACCCAACCTGTATGACCACTGCACCTCAAAGTTACAGACAGACAACGTGGCATAACAGCATCACACACTGCACTGTCTGCATTGTGCAGTAAAAATCACACAATCAAATGGCCATCTGTAAGTACATTATTATTAGCAGTAATAGTAGTATTACTGTGCAATGCCATGCACAATATGGTACAGATTATGGCAATTCTATTCCACAGTGTGTGTCTATCAACCTGGCTATCTGTTCATCACACTCTGGCATTGTGCAAGACATATCATCAGATTTTTAAACTTATACATGCAATCACATAAAAAATTGCGGCAAAATTTGAACAAGATCTATAAAGAAGGGCACAAATTTGAGTATTTAAACATCAAATTTTAAATCGATATGGCTGTAGCTCAAAGTTAGACAAAATTCAGACACAGTTATGATGATGAATGACAATGATGCAATGAGGACTACTGGACCTTTTGTTGGATTTTTGTGCTGATTGGTTTTCTCAGTGTTCTTCATTCATGAATATTAGTTTGCTTCTGTACAGTAAACCAAGCTGACTAGTGACTACTGACTACATGCTCATCAGTTTCTCACTACACATTAAAACAATATTAGCATACCCTGTTTAGCATGGA
>Ga0209681_1000344_pt1 | contig 11953 bp, 6 predicted proteins | sample WorMetLIZISLAND2_3_FD_187416 | JGI IMG/M metagenome (GOLD analysis project Ga0209681, IMG submission 187416) | Marine gutless worms symbiont microbial communities from Max Planck institute for Marine Microbiology, Germany - Olavius clavatus LIZARD... ... | reverse complement strand
ATTCACTTGACAGCATTTTGTCTGTTATTTTATTAAAAATAAATGAATGATTTCAGTTGAGTTGAATTGAATTAAGTGAACGAACGAATGAATGAATGAATGAATGAATGAATGAATGAATGAATGAATGAATGAATGAATGAATGAAAGTGGTAATTTTCATACAGATGGCAATAAATTTCTGTGAGCCGTTGAATTGGATTGCAGAACACTAAAATGCACTTGCTGCTGTGTCACTGACAGGTGGAGATTATGAAGCTGTTGTTCTTCCTGAGGACCAAGAACTCGCCGGTTTTGTACCACTACTCAGCATTGCATATCAACCTGTTTATCTCGCTTGTGGAACTGACAGAGTAAGTGAGATGTTGTTTGAGATTATACACAAAATAATTGAGTTGCTGGGCAATTTTTCATCATACAGAAAATTCTTGTTGCAATTTTTTACCTTTCTGACATAAATGCTGTGATAGTATTCAGTCATTTAGTTTATGCTAATTTATAGATGAAATCTGTACAATATGAAATTTTATGGTGATTTGTCAGTTAAAGCAGAATGCTGATTTGTGAAAGATGAACTGGTTTACTGTGGCTAATTCGCATCCCAAGTTGGTGGTGAAGTCCTGGCCACCCTCGGAACAGGTGGTTTGACCAAATTTACAGGGACATCAGTACATCACCTGCTGACGTCACACGTGGACACTCAAAGGTGATGCTATGGTCCTTGATGTTTTTGGGCTAATGATGACAACGACGACATGCCTCGGTTGACAAGCAGGATGATCTGTTACTGGCCAAATGGCTTCGGTGCTTTGCAGCTGGGTCAGTAACCGTAGGTCCTGCATCATGGTGGCCATCCGTCATAGTAGGTGATCTATCCGACCTACAGGCTCAGTGGCCTAGAAAGGGAAATGAGCATCTGGGGGGACATGTCCCCTTTATCTTTTTTGAAGGGTTTGACAATAATGGGAATGTGAAAGCCGCCAACAATACTACTGTTATAACTTCACAGGTCTCTGAAATATTGCTGATGTACGCTGTGTGAGATATGTATGTGTTGGCTACAGGTGAAAGTATATGACAGTGTAAGAGTCTCAAAGCTGCGGCTGTTTGCTGATTACTTGTGTGGAATTGAACCTCCACTGATGTTGTACGATGTTGAACAATCTTGCTACGTATCTGCTGTTACGTCATTGTCTGCTGCAGCCGAGAGTGATGAAGACCAGCATAGTGTGTCCAAGCACGCAGATACAGAGACAAAGGTTTAGTTTACTGCTGTATACTGTGCCATTTGCACACCAATAAAATTTAATTGTAATTTTTAGCGGTGTGTTAGTACTGTGAAAAGTAAAAATGTTTAAGGTGATGTCTAAAACTGGACAGAGAAAATGTGGTAGATGTCCTCGAGTCCTCAGCAGAACTCATTCTAGTAACGCTGTAGCATGTTGCTGATATATCTGGGACCCCTTTGTCACTAAACCTGTTTTGTGTTAGGCAGTACATGATTGATACACAGCATATGCAGCTTTGATTTATAAAGTTTAATAGTTATGATGGTGATTGGTGTGAAAAGCCTTCAGTACCGGTACTGTTGACTTGGCATCAGAAAGTACATCCGGCTTGTAAAGGTAGATTTTTACCAGTTTCAGAAGGTTTCGTTCTAAACCTTTCAAGAGACCATTGGTTGAAGGACTTGTGTGGCTGATTAGTTACTGGTATGTCTGCTTTCTGCACCGCAGGCCCAGTTGTCCATTTGTTTAACTTACAAGGTCCATGTATTAAACTGGCGCCATAAGTTGATTCCAAAAATCTGCCGCCGATTTCTGGCTTATCTGTTATGCAAATCTGGTACCGGTTTTGTCTCGTGCAAGATTATGGTGTCGGTTAGAACACTACACTGTTCCAAACCAGAAACTGGCATGCATGTGACATTGTGACTGAAATGGTAATTTATGATTGGTCGATTTTTTTATTTCCTGTAAATTGTATTTATTTATTATCATTCATCGCCTCAGTCATTTTCAGTCATGTTTATTTTTTGGTGCCATACAAGCAGTACTACAGCAAGTGTGGAGACTCAGACCGTTACGTTTAACCCAGATGAACTTGTAATATCGCCACCAAAGCAGTTGCATGTCTGTGCATGTGATTGTGGTTAAATCTGCTTGGTTAGGATTCAGCAGAGTGGACAGACGCCGGTGACGTGTTAGTGGAAGAAGAGGCCGAGTTGAGTGAGTCTTCATACGCATCAGCAGCTGAGGATTCCATTGATGACGGAACTCACATATCAGAGCTGAAAGCTCGTCGGGAACAGTTAGCCAAGCAGGTTGCCGAGCAGGTCAGCTTTATTCTGTGTTGGATTTGCCAGTACATATCAGATTTGATGTTGTGTTTGCATGAAATGTACTGCTGTAGACGTTTATTGTGCATACCATGAACTGCCAGACTGACACAGAAGATCCTCCATTATTACAGTTTTTTTGTGAAGGTGTTCTGTCCAGAAGCCTGTGGTCATTTAACTTATATGACAAGCAGATTTTTACAGCAGACATTATAACCGTAATAACATGAGAAACAGGGGGGATTGAAAAAGAATGGCCGGAAGATAATGAACAGTGCACATTGGAAGCCATCCAGACTGTACAATGCAGTGATGAATTGAGAAGAATTGATCATATTGCTTTACAATGTGTGTCACTTAGAAAAGAAAAGCTTGTATGAATGCATGGTATATATTGTTGAACTACAGATTCTCCAAATGATCTTGCGTGACCTTGAAATATATCAAAAAGAATGATAGTACCGGTACTGAGAAATATTTTTATTGTAGACAAGAATTCAGGAGAGTATAAAGGCAGCTACCATCAACACTTTGCAGCAAGAGGTTCGGTCAATTCATCTCGAGATACGGCCACAGTTCCTTGTGCCAGACACAAACTGTTTCATCGACTACTTGCATGGCATTGCGTCTCTTCTAGCTGTCAAAAAATTCACCATTATTGTTCCACTTGTTGGTATGTTCACAACTGTGTTATTTTGTACTCGTTAAAGTCTGTCGCATCCTTGTCGTTATTGTCATCTTTGGCATGCATTACAGTTGGTGTCACATGCTTTTGAGAGAACATAGAGAATAGCATTGCACTAATTTAATTTTATCTTTCATTGCCTTGATGCTGTTGGTTTAGTGATAGGAAGGGCATCCGACCTGTAAAAGGTACTGACATGGCGGTTTCCCAAGGTTTCCTTTTCGGGACTGCCCTATTGTGAAATAACCCCGGAAATAAATGCTAAACAAAAACCAAAGGTGTACATGTGCATTGCAATAACTTAATTACATGGTACACGTTTTGCTAAACAGCTGTGAATCTGTCAGCTTCTCTCTCATGTGTTAGCAGTTCTTGCAGAATGTGGGACTTGTAGACAGGTTGGATAGTTTCATAATTTGTGTGTTGCTGTGTACAAATTAAGCTGGTTACTAGTGCATGTTTTATTGCTGAATGTAAGCAAAAATGTTGGACTCTTTGTTACATCCTGCTTGACTGTCTTACATTTGGAGTGAAATTGAATGAAATAAAATGAGTAAGTTTGATCTAGTGAGCTTGTTGTGCAAACAGTGACAGTGATGTTGTGTGGGAATGACAGTAATGGTTGAGTTGGATCGTCTTTCACATGGCAGTAAAGATCGTCATTATGACTCGCCAGAACATGCTGAGATGCTGCGAACTGGTGCACAGAAAGCCGTGACGTTCCTTGAGAATGGCTTTGAGACGAGAAACAGTCATTTGAGGGCGTTAACGGCCGAGGGCACCACACTTGATACCATAACTTTCCGCTGTGAAGAGCCGAAGGACTTGGTTAGTCACTGACCATTGTACTGGTGTTTAGCATTTATTCTGTACTGCATCATAAGCTCAGAATAACTTAGAAGTTAAAGGTACTATCTTCTGCAGAGAAAGCTTTCAAATTAGAGCTGTCTGTGTTATATAAATTGGGATATAGCTAAACGGTCGCTGACTGGTCAGCTTCCAAACAGCGTCTAGGGGTGGAGCAACAGTGTGTAGCTGCTGTGGATTAACTTTGTCATGTGACCCTGCTTGAGGCATTCCACTTACATGCTAATCAACATAACGTGACCCAGTTATTCTGCTACATAGTAACACGTATATGTACTGCCCGTTAGGGCCATTTTCGTCTTGTTAGTTTAATATCAGTCAGGCTTGCATGATGGAAGCTTGTTATATAGGCCTGTGTAATGGGTGTATTCCATGTGTACCATCTTGACTTGTATCAGGTAAGTCGTTTCCTGGGCCTAAGGCACTCCACGTGACTATTTAGCCATAATGTTACCTTGTAGTTGTCCGCGAATTTATGTCACATAAATTGAAAATCTTTTGTTATTATTATTAAAATTATTATTAATTAAATATATGAGCTGATTAGAATGAATTTTGTTTCTTGTTGTTCAGGGTAACAATGATGATCTCATACTGTCATGCTGCTTACACTACTGCAAAGACAAGGCTCGTGATTTCATGCCAAAATCTCCAGGTATATGCAGTGACAGTGCGTAGTGTCTAAAACACTTCTTTATCTTGGTAGAAATGTTTCAGTGACCTAGAAATGGTCCTTTGCAACTGAAGTATTACTTAATGTTTATCTAAGTTTTTGCTAAATTCTTGCTTTTTGATTTTTTGTACGTGTATTGAAAAGGACGTCTATGAGCGTCAAGTACTCGAGAGCTTGGGTACATCTGTCCTCGACGTAACTCGGAGAAAAAATTGCTCATTGAACCAAAAACCAACTATGTAACAGTGTGATGTAATTAGTAGCATTTGTACAGAGCCTTGACAGTTAGGCATGGTTACCTAATAACGAGTTTTTTATGGGGTAGATACAGTGCGAATAGGCTGCGCAATATCCACACTAACGTAAGTGCGAATATCATCAGCCTTATTATTAAGTGATATGGTGACTGTAATGTTCACTGTTGTGCTTGTGTTATTGCTCATCTTGTAGATGAACCCATACGACTACAACGCGATGTTGTACTTCTCACTAACGACCGAAATCTGCGACTGAAAGCACATACGCACAACGTGCCGACAAAAACAGTTCCTCAGTTCCTGCACTGGGCAAACATTCATTGACCATTCAGTTAACTGTTGAGTGTTGATTAATATAGTTTTATTAATATAATATAATTTCATTCATTTGTAAGATCTCTGCAGCTTTCAGTTTTTGTTAATAGTAGATCCGTAGTCAGAACTTTGCCGCATGTTTGTTATCACTCATAGGCGTAGCCAGGAATTTATTTTGGAGAGGGCATAAGAACCGAGGTGCCTACATAGGTGCCTAGATTGAGATGCCAAAGGCATCAAGGGGAAGGTATATGGAGGGTGTTCCCTTTCCAGCTGATTAGGGGGTCTGGGAGAATATCGTAAGCTACCTTAGTGGAATCCAGGGCTGGGCCCTAGCCGAAAACGGGTTATGGTGCATTTGGACCTGAAAGAACATACCTGATGGCGACAGATTTGATATTTTTGTCACTTTTGCGACACATATTTAGTCATTTCCCACGTTCACAATTACTAAACATAAGACTTGATGTATGCATTTGTCCCCGTTACACAGTTAAAATGGATTTGAAAATGTTTTCACTCCTTTTGGGAGCCTGTGCCATTAGGCCCCCTCTAGCTACGCCTGTGTTATCATTACAGAGCTTGATGTAATTTGTTGTCATTGACGATGTATTTTTTGAACAGTTGCATAAACACAGAGTTTGTATTTTGAGTTGTGTAGCTGTTTGACAGCATTGGCTCGACTTGCCATCTGTTCACGGCTGCATTCTGTGACCGGTTTTTAATTAGAATCTCTGTACTGACATGGTTGTTTCCAGGCATAGCAGATAAACGTATTTATTGATGTCACAGGGCATTACATTTGAAATCTGTCACTGCTAAAATTTTGCTGTACTTTAACAGGTTGTAACACCAGTAATGTGTATTTTTGTATTCTACTTTTTGTGATATTTGCTGGTATGTCATGTTGGATTGGTACACCAGTTGTTTCCTGTATATCATAAAGTTCTTGCTGTTGGCGGAATAGTTGGGCTGATTCTGTGTAAAATTTTTGTCAGATAAAGTCACCTGACTTGCACATTACAACTAGTAAGCAAAATAGAACAATTTGATCAGAATGTTTCGGGCTTTATAGGGGTAACACAAGCTCAACTTTCTTGCTTTCTGGCACAAGTTTTTTTTCTGGTACCAAATAGAATGCCATTTTGGTATTAGGTGCACGTTTCTTGTCCCAATTCTTGAGCACGTGTCTTTAGCATGTGTCACCCTATTTATCTCCAACTGGTTTTCTTATCCGTGAAATGAAGGCAGTTAAGTAACTAAACCGACATATTGTTGAACAACATACAAACTAAGTAACTACAAGGTGGGCCAGAAAAAAAGTAAGCCTGCTTATTGTTGCAATAACTTTGTTGTCTCGTGCCAACCCATCACATATGCAATATAGGAAATTAGCAACTGGAGGATATATAACTAGCCCAGCCAACAAACACTACCTAGTAAACTCTTGACTATTCATGTTCAAATGTGTCAAACAGTTGACCTATTACTTTGATAGTAATAATTGCCAATTTTTGTCAAAATTTCATGAAATTTATCCCGCAAGGGGGCTACTGTATGGAGAAAATTACATGATCCTGACTTCAACCGTTTTTGGTCAATCCACCCGTGAGACAGACAGACGGAATTTGGATGACATCTAGTGCGTTTAGCATTATGTGCTGTCGAGCGCTAAAATAAAGATCCTACTACACCTCAAACGCGTTGTACACTACCTTGTGCAGGTATTCAGAAGCTAACAGTAATATTTCACAAGGTAGGCCTAGTATAGCGACGAATTCATGTGGTGAGATTTTTAGATCAGGAACTGATCTCATATCGGTACTCATCTTGGGGCCAGCTCTTCAAAAACTGCCCACTGCCCAAGGCTCCGTCGCTTCAAATCGTATCTGGATGAAATTTGGCAGATTTGTTCCTTAGGTAAAGACGCTTTGATTGACGGAGTCGGATTTTTGATTTGACGTCACAATTTCAAGATGGCGGCCATGACGTCATTTCGCGCCGCAAAGTGCTTTGCTGCCACCTGGTGAGTGAAAACGAAGCATGTGCCGCGCACAGATGCAGCAGCGCCCGTCAGTTACTGATTTTTATTACATTCGTAATGAGAAATGATGATTTTGGGGTTGACGAAATGTGCGTAAGTCCAAAATTTCAGTCATATATTACTAACTTTTCTTAGTCCCTGTCCATTCAGTGTAGTATAGAGAGAGATTATGTACTGCTACACAGGATGACGATGTTTGCACGGTTTTGTGCGCCATACATCCTGCTGATCGGTTTGCGTTAAGATGTGATTCGTCGGCGCGGAAAGTCGGAACATAAAGGCACCGCCATTAGCGCTACATGCTCTGTTGCGGCGTCCGACCGATCAAACCCGGGCGCGCAACATAAATCCGACTTTTAATAACAAGTACCCGAAGTCGGTCCGACGGTCCGGTGGCCCCGAGTGGGTGATGGACATCATCCGTGACTGACCTCATCGGCCGCCGCCTTAAGCGGAGCGAGCCCGCGGTCTGCGGCGGCTACTGCAAAATGTTCGATGAGCACTGACCGATATCAGATCGCTGATGTACGAACCACGTAGGTCCGGCAGCAGGCCAGCTGGGCCGGCCATTGACGACGTTTTTTGTGCTGTGTATAGGCCTACATCCAGTCACTTGTCGCCCGTTCCACCGCCAGTTTGTCAGTAGGGAGAGGTCCTTGGTACTTTACTCTCAACCCGCGTTATCCGCAGCCATCGTGCTTCTTCATCCCACTCTTTCTCATTATCTCTGGTCATTACCATTTCATTTCCACTCCAGACCGCCGCCAAACCGTCGTCGTCATAATTCGTATCCACCGTAGGCCTACAGCCTACACACATAGGCTTAAGCCCTGTCCACATTGGCGACTATAGTCGCCGGAAATGGCGTCGCCACGGCGGCGACAGTCTCCGAATTCGGCGACTATAGTAGCCAGTGTGGACAGGGCTTTAGCACGTAGGTGGAATCCTTTCGCGGACGACAGATTTTTGGTTTCTTCTCCGACTAATCGCATTTGCGACCTTTTGTCGACGATTCGACTGACATATAGGCCCTAGCGCGCTAAATCTAGTTTATTGTATTGTATTGTACCGTCCTGCACTGTACAGGTTTACTGTACTGTATTGTATTAATTGTATTATCGGTTTGTTTTTTATCACTTTTTGTTTGATGATCAGCAAAGTTTATCACACTTGTAATATACATTACACTGCATATAGACCTAGGTCTTTGCTAAAAGAGTAAAAGCCGCTGTAGTATCATCGGAATTAATTGCATCCTGCAGAAAAACTATAAAACTGCAAGTGTGCAATGTTTGACGCCCTACACTTCTACGACGAAATGTTTTCTTGCACAGATAAATCCATATTCCATTATCTCTGTCTTACTCAGAATTTGCTTTAAAACCAGATCGTGGACCAGGTTTTGAACAGATCTGCGACCATTCGGCGACAAGTTTCAGACAACGCTATTATAATCATAAGATTTCTCAAATGTGTCTGCACAGAATACACTAATCGAGCTTGCTTCTAATACGTTCCTTCACGCTCAGAGTGAATGAATGAGTGAAGGAATGCGTAGATTTATATCGCGCCAATTAGACCAGCAGCCGAAGAGACGACTTCTGAGTCTTTTTTGCGAATGTCGCCACAAAGATGAAGTCCGCAGTTCGACGGGGAGGCTGTTCCATATCGCCGGGCCCGACGTAGCAGTCTCGTCGAATGATCGTAGTCCTTGTACGCGGCACGAGTCCCGCTGTCTGCCAACCGCGCTGACACCTGCCGACAAAATAATGTCCCAACATCAACGGCGACTTTGCTCTAGATACCAATTGGAAAGCTTAAGCCCTGTCCACACTTGCGACTATAGTCGCCGTTTTCGGCGACTGTAGTGTGGACAGGGCTTTACAGGGATCTACCGACCTCCGAGCTAAATTTAGGAGAGGGACTGGGCAAAGGGATGCAAGGCATAAATGGGAAAGAAGGGATTTCGGCGACTATAATGAGAGAGGGGTAAAGGGGACAGAGAGACTGAATAATTATGCTTAATCCCCTAAGCCAAAAATTCTCGTTACGTCTCTGAAACTGGTTAGTGAATTAACCATTATGACACATCCATAGCTTCGAATTAGGTGGTGTCTAGATATAACTGTATGTGTGTATATGATGTTGCATTATGGTCCAATTACAGTGTTAGTTGTTTAAATAAATTTCGTTCATGTTACATTAAATGCATGAAGTTGTTTTTTGGGTACAACAGGTATGACAGTGTTACACAGATGTTGCTGAACATTGGCCTTCCAAGTTTTAACACTGTAATTGTAACAATTCTCCTAAACTATAAGCCTTTTTTACATTGGATGTAGGATGTATCGTTTAGCTCTGACCAGTTAACTTCGGCCGTATTGGTTATATCTCGTATACCATGATACCCGCCATGGAAAATGCCTCTCTGGATGACCAGCAGGGAGAAACAGTCCATGGTATACGAGATATAACCAATACGGCCGAAGTTAACTGGTCAGAGCTAGCCAGGGCATCCCAAGACGAACTGAAAGGCCGTAAGCGTTATATAATGCATAATTGTCAGTGTATATTTACTAAGTTGTGGCTTGCTTGTCCCAACACTATAGTTGTAGTTGTCCGTAGTTTATGTCACTGACGCTTGTGTTTGTGTTTTTGTGTTTGATTTTTCTGTTCCTCATTACTCTTTTTTTCTGTTCGGTTCATTCTATGGGCTGTTATGCCTGATTCAAATAAATTGATTGATTTGATTGATTGATAAGATTAAGAAATACAAAACAACCTTTCAACTCTCTTACACAACGTGGAGCAAAAAAGCCACCGAGTGTCTGTTACAACTGCTTTAACTGTTGAACGATTTATACAATTTATACAGAATTCTTTCTCTGGCGCACTCAGTTGTTAGCCGATCGTACTGTACACAGTATTGGCATAATCCTGTCGTCTCTCCGTCCGTTTTTCTGTACCATGTCTGTAAGTTGTAACGGCGTGACGCTGTGCATTGTGGCTCTCAGGGTTGGTGTACAAGGCTAAAAGTTGTACCAGCGTGTTCCTAGCAGGCAAGTTCCTATTTGTTCGTTCAGACACTTTTGCTGTAGGATGTATCGTTTAGCCACAAAACGCACCGCAAAAAACGTGTAGAAAAAACGCGAGCGTCAGTTTTTTCAGGCACATATACGACCACGCGTGTATTGGTTTATGGCGCATTAGTTACTGTTCAGAACTTGAGTTAATCGACGTCCTGGACTTGGTCGTCACGCTTCAGTGGAGTTTTCGGTGAGTTCATAAACGAAAGCCTATGCGATCCAATTCTTCCGTTCCAGTCGATCATGGGCCTAAACTTATAACCATGCACCGGTTTGATAGTTCGCCTGTAGTTTACGAACGCCTGTCTCTGTACTCCGTTCTGCTCTTATAAGTTAACAGCGCCTGTATATAGGCCTACTGACATTTTTATTCACAGGTTGAGACACTGCGATCACAATGAATAGCGTTAGAACAGAAATCGCGCAGTAATGAGTTTTTAGCCGATCATGCTGTTTAGCCGATCATACTGCTGCATGCAGCATGATCGGCCATTACAGCAACAGCTGAGCTTCTTGTTTAATTATGCAACAAAGATCACTAAATGTCCCAACATTTAAAGTGCTTCGCTACCGTTTGAGATGATTATACCTTTTTCAAACTTACTGCCGAGGGTGCCGCTGAAAGAATTTAGAAAAGTGCTCAACATGAAGCGACGTGTATGAATTTTGGCTTACTTTACTGGACCACCCGGAGCTGTATAGGTCTGGTCTGGTCACAACATGTCATCCGACAATCGACATGTCATTAATTCCCATATTTGCCTCTGCCTAAAGGTTCCAATCGGACTTCGGATTGCATATATCCTTATGGACTGTTATAACTACTTGTATTCATACACGGTATTCAGCTCTTCAGATGCAAGTGTGATTAATAAATTCAGTGTTCAGTGTTCACTTCTGGAACGTTCCATTCTAAGCCAGGTCGTAAACTACCATAAAGTCTCACAATGGTCCGCGAAGTGCATTATTTTACTCGAAGTGGCAAGCAGCGGTCCATACGCACAGGATTGAAGTGCTTGAATCCACGGATGCGTAGAAAACAAAAAGCAGCTGCAGTGTTCGCTGGCCAGACAGTTACGTCATGTGCGTCATGTCAGTGAATTTTTCTGCCTCACCGACGCGCAACGCCTTCACGTAATTACACGTAGCCTATATGAACACAGCGGATTCCAAACGACAACAGCCGGTCCGTGTAGTCCATAAAAAGTAAGCCACCAAGTTTCATAACTTCATAATTTTATCAAATGTTGGCCGATTATCAGAATCTTTCACTGTTAATCGGGCCTACACCTGTTCTTTCTTTACTCGCGTATATCGGCTTTCCGCCAAGGAGTTGGATGTTTCAGCGATTGGTGATCAGAGATCGCTGACAAAAAGTGGAAGAAAAACCATCAGTGTGCATGTCGTTGCGCGTTTAGCCTAACTGTTGTCGGCGGAGATAACGTGTTTAGCAGGACGAACAGGGCGACCTCTAGCGCCGACACGAGTGATCGATGGACGGATCAGTTGCTGTTAGCACCGATCGACCGTCTCATATCGCGTCGTTGATCAACCGACATGGTCTTAACGCCGCCGTCTCGTTCCCGTCTCGACATGCAGCGAGCTATGCCCAGATTGGTGAGTGAGTGAGCAGTTTCTTCACGGCACATCAGCACAATATAGGCTATGCAGTGCCATACTATTAAAAT
>Ga0209681_1000343_pt1 | contig 11957 bp, 10 predicted proteins | sample WorMetLIZISLAND2_3_FD_187416 | JGI IMG/M metagenome (GOLD analysis project Ga0209681, IMG submission 187416) | Marine gutless worms symbiont microbial communities from Max Planck institute for Marine Microbiology, Germany - Olavius clavatus LIZARD... ... | reverse complement strand
ATTTAGCTGGCTAATGTGACAGTTTAAATGTATAAGCTAACGGATACGTTCGTGCTTATACTCTTGATTTTTGCAGTTTTTTATCTGTCGCTTATACAACATTAAATAAATTGTTTGCAGTTTTTTTATATATTATAAGTAATATAGGCTGCGGATAAATCACAATATAGACAGCGGAGATCGATATTCTAGCTGCTGGCGAGCTAATGATAGCCGGCTGACTGTCTTGAAAGGTCCACATCCCTTCTATGTCATCCATATCACTCATTACCCACACCATGCAGTCAGTGTGCCGACGTACGGCCGTGCCTAATGATAGGGTCGGTGGCGCCGGGTTAATTGCAGGTGCGAGCCGACGACTGATCCGGTCGCAAAATGAGCCACTTGTTCCCAGTGAACAATGACGCGTCTGCCAGACTTACTCACCTGTTGTCGACACCTGACGGCATCGGGCGTTCAGTGCACACAGCTGATACACCAACTGCTCGGTGGTTCTGCCTGCCGTGTTAGTCAAAGTAGCCGCCAGGACGAGAAATCGCTGTATAGCCAACAGGAATGTCGTCATCAGTCAAAATTACTGCCGTGAAAACATAACAATCAACTGTGTTTACTTTCGTGCTTTTTTGCTGATTACTAACGTCACAGATTATCTTTTATATAATTTATATAATTAGCAACTGTGGAAAAACAAACCTGGCAAATTTCATCCTGATTTAATTTGAAACGTCGGAGCCTTGGCTATTTTTAAAAACGTCTCCTCTAAAAAGAACAAGAAGAACAACAACAACATGATGTGTAGCAGGATCGGTTTCTGGCGCAATTTTTTTGTTGCCAACTAAATAGTTGCAATTCAGCAGTGGAATCCAGTTTGATCTCATACATGTGAGCTGTGTATTTGACTTCATAATACGAATGTGTGTGTGCATAGAGCGACGACAGCTCAGTTTTCACTTTTTGTCCTGAATAGACGACACAAAACGGAAGAATGTTGCAGTACAGACATCTCTTTTCTTCAGATTTTGAATTCTTATTGATTGAATTTTTCAGATAACTTTTTTTTCAAATTATACGTTAACAGATTGTCCCGAGTACTGTCAACGTGAAATTTACGGAATTGTGCGATTCGACAGTAACTGTTTGTGTGGCCGAAATCTGGCATAGGCCTACTTTTAGCATATATTAATGGATGTTTTTTTTACTGTAGATCGGCTGCGACGGTTACAGCTTCAGTGGGGAACACCTCCAAACACCTCCAAATTTAGCGCGGAATAGGGTGGGGTCATGAGCAAGAAATCTGCAATATCCCTGAAACAGTGCAAGATAGGACCAAGGTTACTATGACGGACTATAAGGAAGTCGCATACGCGCTTTCGATTGGTACCGAAATCAATGACCTGTACATCTCATCTGTAGAATAAAATCAATAACATGCTGAACATATCAACATGTTGAATAGCGTGACAATGTGAGTCAAATAGTGAATTTAAAGACAATAAATAGACATAAAGGTCCTATTTAACACTGTTTTATTTTGCCGTGACTTATGCTATTATTTAATTCGAAAGCCGTGCTATTGCGGTGAAAACCGCGCGATGTCGTCTAGACTTCGATACGTACTGAAATTTACAGCAGCATCGCGCGGTCTTCCCTGTGATAGCATGGCTGTTGTATGTGCAAATCAGCATTGGATTCACTGATACTTAGCCGCACTGCTTTTGATGACAATTGACAAACATCGGCGCAAAGCTGTGCGGAGACGATGAGGTAGCGTACAAGGGATGTTGGTCTTTCATTTCAATGGGAAATGCACAACGATCTTAAAATGCCCAGCGTTTATGCCAATTTTTAAACCGTGTTTACTAAATTTTATGCTAAACGTATGCCCTCTGCTCTGAAATGAACTTCTGGGTTCGTCTTAAATCAACACCAATGGCGGAATCCGTCAACAATGATAACAGTTTAATAATATATGAGTTGATTTTTTTTGTTATCCTACCATCTCAGAAGTGTGGTACAGTGTACAGCAACCGCACTAGCGAACGCCGGAAAGAATTAGCAGAGGGCAAAACATCAAAAGTTGCACTCGATGATTGTAATTTGCTGTCGCCCTCTTCACGTGGCAGGGTGCCTGCATGCCCCAGCCGTCCGTCGTTGAGCAAGCTGGTTGCCCGCAGGCGACGAGGCTTTTGAAGGGTACAATTAACAGCTTTGTAGTTGCAGGTCTCGACCACGGAAAGGGCGGGGTTCGGAAGTTTCTCTGTGAAGGTGTGTCGTCGTGCATGATGGCGATGACAGATCAGCGAATCCACTGACGACTTAACCGCAGTGCCAGAAGCTATTCCGAGACTTAACGATTGCTATTATAAGTATAAATCTCTTTCTGTGCTCATATTTCATCTACCTCATCTACACTTAATGTTTATATTACTTTGATATTTAAACACTTTTTATAATAATATTATTCTTGGTCCGTTACAGCGTTACTTGATGTTCTGATAATCTTTATTTGATCTTTTGCTACAAAATCTTGACGGATTAGCACCCAGTGCGACTGTGGAGAAGTATAACAAAACGTTGCGTCGTAAATGCAATGCAGTTATCACATCACATCACACACAATTTATTTCAGTGTCAACACAACTGTCTTTGCCTCAACTATAACAAAACGTTATGATGTGTAATCTATAGCTGTATTTGTCATATCTCTACTAGCAGAGGTCAGTGGTCAGGGGCATAATCATTTCCGAGACGAAAAAGAAAGTTGTTACAGTAATATATCATAATACACTGTAGTGTGCATCTACTAAATATAGTCGATCATGAACGTCAGCTGTTTTTCGCACTTCCAGACGGGGACAGCCGTGTTATAAGGGGGAGTAAAAATCCTGGACCTCCGACAAGTACAACCCCCAGTGTAATCTGCTACACTGGTTCATTAACTATAGACGACGATGTCCGTGATGTTGCCACATGTTTCAGAAAATCAGAAGACTAATATATAAAAATCAACAGCTAATAAACGTCATAAATAAAAAGCCAGAAAACAATTAGCTGTTCAAGACACAGTGTGTTTCGAAGGCACGCGTTCAGAACATAAGAATCCGGACAAAATGCCACAGTATTCGTTGACAACAGATTGGACGGTATAAATAGCATCGGAAGAACTTAAGCCATGCTTGAAACCAAACTGATTATCTGAAGAGACAAAAACATTTCGTAACGACTCAAAACCTGCTCAAAACACACCTTTAACACAGCAAAAGGAAGGAAAGAAACATAGATATTAAGCTTATATTTAAAGTTTATGCAAATATTGTTAAGATGCTCAAAAATGATCACCATTCAGATATGAACGGTTTATAATTTTTTTGATTGTATTTATCTTTATTCATCATAGATGTATTCACTGTCAAATTAATCTTAGTAGCATTTTGTCCGTGATCCGAACATTATCACTATTTTCCTATCACTAACAGTTCGCAGTGTTGTATATGCAGGTCTGCGTCAGCAGCATCCGGTACCGTGCTCCTTGTGCTTCAGCAGCAGCGACATCCTGGAAAACGTCTTGGAACAAGACTGGCACTGGTAGCGTTTGACGTCGGCGTGAGTCTGCGCATGCGCGCGAAGGTTGGATCGGTCAGCGAATGCTCGGTGGCAGTCGGGACATCGAAACGGTTTCTCACCCGTATGAGTACGCAGGTGCCCTTGAAGCAACCACGGCCTTGAGAACGCCTTGCCGCACAGCTGGCAGCGGCACGGCAGCGTGTGTGTCCGGATGTGCATCTTCAGAGCGCCGATCGACGAGTAGGTTTTGGTCGGCTGGTCGCGAGTCCTCGGTGATTCGGCTGCCGCCGCGGCGCAGTGAGGACAGACGAACTGTCGACGGGCTCGTCCGTTTGGTGCCGCCGTGCAGTGGAACTCCCGATGTTTCGTCAGACCGTTCGCCGTAGAGTAGCTCTTGGAGCAGGCGTCACAGCGGAAGTGAGGCGGAGCTTCCGATCGTCGAATGGACATCGACAAGGAGCGGTCGCCATCGACATCGTCCGCAAAATTTTTCCGACTTTCGATCGTTTCCGGTCTGGTAGCGGCGATGTTGAAGCGGTCTGCAGTGGAGAACATCAGCTGGAGGCCGACGTCTGTGAACGGTGACGAAGAGTTTGGTCGACGAGGTTGGTCGTGGTCTCGACGTCTGTCCAGCTGAATGGACGCATTCACTGACGGCAGGTGCGCGGTGAAAGGATCCGGAGATGATGCGTCCGACGGCCGTGTGGGTGACTCAGTGCTGGTCTCGGGACCGGTTGGTCGCTGAACAGCTGGCCAGAATGCCGTTGTCGACGCCGCCTGGTTCGCACTCAGACGATCCAGTGACTGCATTCCAGCAAAGAAATGTGGAACGGGAGGCCTATAGAGAAAGGAAGCTGCCGCTGCAGCCGCTGACGACAAAGAGCGCGGTAATACGGGGGTGTACGGAGCGTTTGCTATGCGGGCAGTTTGAGACGCTGACAGACTTCCGCCGAAGTACGTTAAGGCGGCCAGTCTGGCGGCTTGCATGTCCAGAGGATGACGATGACGCAGTTCCTGATGGACGCTGGCGACTGCCGGACTGTCCGCCATTGTTCCTGCCGTCCTAGCACGATCGCAGATGCTCACCGGAAGACCGGGATTTGGGGTGGACGGAAGTGGCGCGACGGCGGCCCCTGGGATCACGGTGAGGGGCAGCTGCGGCTGCGGCCACGGACATGGTCGATCCTCCAACCCTGCTGATGAGTCGTTAGCGGCTGTCGCCCGTGGCATCCGGCCATCTGCCAAATCAAACACCAAACACACACGCAAACTTTACCGAAAACAGATTTTCGTTCGACGACGGAATTCACGGCGCGCGACGGACGCCGGTGGGACGACACGCGGTTGCCTCTTCACAGATGCGACGCTTTGTTCCGCTTAATTACCGACGCGGTTGGGCGGCGCTGACGCCGACCATCGACTCGGCCGCAGATAAGGATCAAACGGCCGAGATGGCCGCGACTGATTGGGGCGTAATTTAAGACGAGGCTCGGTGTGTCCTGGAACGTATATAGGAATGGCAAGTCTGTTGAACGATCAGCGTGGACAAAGCGACGAGGAAACATGATCGCGCGCCTGTCGTGCGAGATGTCCGCATGTCGTCGTGCGTTGATAATGCCGCCGGCATCGCAACTGCAACAGGTGAAGCTTCTAGGGTTTGCTGTTCAGAGTTGCCTAATCCGCTGCTTGGCGTACATTCTTCCACTAATGTGTAACATATGTGTAACGTTAAAAGTATACAGTTTACCAGAAACGGTAGCATCAAAGGCAAAGAATGTCTTGTTTTCATATATTTGCCTTTTAAATATTACTGATGCTGCCTTGTGCACATTCTAACTGTTGACGATAATCTTAAAAGTCGTGTGAAGTACGGAGAAAACATTACTGTTTTGTTTTACTTGCTTTCGTAATCAAGGCAAAATATTTAATCCGAACTGGAGAAAATCGAGCTAAGCTTGCATGTTCTCTTATACCGTCTATGGAACTCAGCAAAGTGGATGACAAAGCACACAGGAAAACCTAGCTAACGCAAAGGCAAGCGCGCGACAGCATTGGTATATAGACCTCCCAAAAATGCGAAGAAGCGCAAAATTTCGAGAAAATTTGAACTTATAACAGTTCAAGGTCATCCAAGGTCATGCATGATCCAAAAGGTCATGCATGACCTTGGTGCCAATCGAAAGTCGAAAGCGCATATGCAACTTGCTATTAGTCACAGATAGTAACTTTGGTCGTATCTCCCTATCTCGTACCGTTTTAGACATATCGACACATAAAGCTAGAAAGTAGCTTGTTTTTCTCCACCCCGCCCTTGTTTGACGCCCACGTTTAGGGGAACCCGTCATGAATTAAACTTATACCGCACAACCACAGGGATTTGGGATTTGGCTATTCTGTGGTGAAAGTTGCATGATCCTAACTTCAACCGTTTTGACTGATCCACCCGTGTGACAGACGGACGGGCGATGGCATATAGCGCGCTCTGCATACATGCTGACGCGTGCTAAAAATGGGGAAGGAAGTGTCCCTGACCCCATTGTTGCTGTCATTTTTCCCGAGAACAGCCCGTCGTTGGTTCAGACGGTTCAATCTGTGACTCTTGGTTGTCTTGGTGGCGCAGTGGTTGAGCGTTGGACTCATGATCGAAAGGTCGCTGGTTCGACTCCCGGCCGGAGCGCTATCAAGTCAACTAGGTCAACTCAGCCTTCCATCCCTCTGGGGCAGGAAAATCGAGTACCGGCATGCATGGCTGGGGTTAGGCGGGGTGCGTTCAATTGTGTCGGCTGGAAGGTAACACTGTGTGATCCCATATGGCAAGTGACGTCCCGGAGCTCTGAGATGGAATACTTCCATTAACGGCTATACAGTACCTTTACCCTTCTTAGTGCCATACTACGATGCAGTATGGCTTCTGTGCTCCTTTGAACATTTGAACTGCGACAACGCACTGTCCACAATAGTGCCACGCGTTAGCGCTGCCGCAGTATGGACGGGGCGGACTGTGTGTCAGCTGTTGCGAAGACGTTTGAGTATACTTCGCACAGTTTTGCTGCCGGCGATGCCGGATGAGGGTAGGGGTGAGGGGTGACAGAGGAAGCTGCTGGCGGGCGGTCATACAGCGTCCGCTTTTTGATGACGGTCGTCGGCGCAACGCACCGCGGAGACGATCGAGAAGACGTCTAAATTAAGACGCGATCGGCTAGTGCTTCGACGTCGCGGTCACAAAGACAAATATTTGCCTCGGAGCTGTAAGAGGCGTGTCCACGCGATGTGGCGATCAGCAGCTGCGACCTGGGTCTGTGCTGCAGTGACCCTGCAATGTCAACTGGCACACGCCGAACTGTTTAACGCCAGCATCTGCAAGGCGGCCTTCCGAATGGTTTTATAACAGAAGAACAACATAGGCTTACCGTCGTGTGACCAAGACTTGACATCAGTAGCCAGGGCATCCCCACATTTCTATATCGGCAGGCCTGGTAAAACATAAATCGAGGCACCAGGAGGTACAACAGACGGGTTATCTCAGATGTCGAATTATCTGACGTAAGCGTGAACTGGTTTAACGTGGTTTAACTTAAAAACTTCGTCTCACGTTTGGCAAATTTTGGACTAGGGGACTTCTTATGTGAACATTTTATACATTATTATGACAACCTTTATTTCACCAGAAATGGTAGCATCAAAAGTAAAAGAAGCGATAATATTATTATACAATATTAAGCTCGAACTTAAAGAAGTTTGAAGTATGGTCATTTGAGCTTTATCGTGTTTGCATGAAATTAAGAGCTGGAGTTTCACTTTCTTTTGCATCAAATCTTGTCGCTACCAGCCTACCACGCGAATCTGATCTCACAGAGACTAGTGTTTATTTTTTCAATGGGGGCCTAATAGGAAATATATGAGTCTGTATTATAATGCAGTCATAAAACTGCAATGAAGAACCTTGTGCACTTTCGGTTTCTTTGATCATCTCGTTCACGAGTCCATGACGCGTGGCAGGAGGTGTCGAGTGCACACCAGTCTTTGAGTTCATTGCGTGAAGTGTATAGGCCTACAGACCAGGCAAACTGTACCTGCCAGAGACCTGGTACTTCGGCACACAGGCGACAGACGGGATAATCCAAGTATCTCATGCAGCAGCGATCAAACGTTGCAAGCAGTGCACAAACTACGTGTGATCAGCCAGTCGTCTCACCCAGGCATCGTCTCGACTCGTTCAGCCGCATGCAGTCGGTGTCCGATGATTGTCGGGCGGATGCGCTGTAGAGGGTCGTAGCGGATCACTGCCGCCTGCTCGGATGTCGGCAGATCAAAGCAGCGTCGCGTCGCTATTAGCTCTGCCCTGGCAAGCGGGCGGGCGCAACAGACATTTCCAGGCATCGCGCTAACACCGGTCCCAATATACGGTAAACCGCAGCTGCAGTAGCAACAGATGTCTGTGGTGGAAAATTAATCATACAGTTTTACAAAATATCTCTTTGTCTCTCTTTCTGTTTCAGATGATGTTCAACATTGCTTAAACTACATGTACAGTAAACGAGTCTGTTTTGTCATTACTGACACATAATATTATTCTCCGAAAAGATACAAATCATGCATAGCGTAAAAATGAGCGTCAAACTCAAGTCTTAACAGCAGATTTTATTATTTATTCATTTCCTATGCAGAAACATTAGCGTTATTACTGGCATGAATGGCTTCTAAGTATGAGTGAGTAGTTTTACGTCGCTCTCGACACGTAATAGACGAGTCTTTCCATCTTCTAAAGGCTTCCAAAGGTCACTTATATATTTCTGATATTCAGTCTACTGCATTACTTATTACTATGTTCCTTTTATTGCCATCTTATGGACGAATAAAGATAAATATGCTCAAGGTAGTCGGCAATGATCATTATGATTTCCTATAATAATTGTTTCACGCTAACTGCTGTTTCTGAGATACAGCCAGACATTGATCAAAATCGCGAATTATTCATACATCGCAAAGGTGACTACGCTGGAATTTCCCACAGGTTTTAAAACGCCAGAAAAAAGAACGATGGGCTACCGGATGGGGAAAAAGTTCGACGATATTTTGATATGTATCGTCGTTTTAACGCTGCTGACCGCATATACGAGTGTGACAGTCGGACAGACAAGAATGTCGCGCGGTACAATAAAACTGAAAACTTGTTGTTACTGCACAACAGTTTTAGTTAATTAAATTACTACACCCCGTAATATGCAAATAGGTAAAACAATATGAAAATGAAAGTTTCAGTAATGAAATGATACTGAAAACTTGTTTTAATTCTCATCAAGTCATGCTGTGTACTAACCGGAAAACGAAAGCAATTGGACCGACGGCGACTTCTGAAGTTCTCTCTGCGAAGCGCCATGTGCTATATTTTCAGCGTTATTCTGTAGTGTTGCATCCAGAGTTGTTGCTCCTGTCGTCGGCGTCTTGTGGTGCCTCTGAGAATGTGTGTCTTCGACGACCGCATCCTGCGAGCTGACGACTTGACCGTCTACGTCGCACGACGGAGTTCTTTCGTCCTTGCCCTTCGTCTTCTTCTTTACCAAGAAAGACCGCGGCATTCTTGTGCCGTTCAGTAATGTCGTTTATTTAAAAAATGTCTTATGTCTCTGCACCGAGCAGCGGCCGAACGTCAGAGCATTGGCGGTTGCGTCGGCTGCTACACTTGTCACTTTATAGACTGGAAGGTAAACTGCGGACAGCGGGAGTCCACCGGCTGGCGCACTTACCATCCCAGGCTGCAGCGAAAGAGACTATTCACAGCCCAGCCCACGATCCGGCCCTCCGTCGGGCGTTTACCTGCAAACCCAGAGCGCCTGTCGGCGGCCGCTAAACGGTACTCGTCGTTTCGCTGTCAGTATGAATTATCGGCCGTCGGATTCAGTCGTCGATCGGTCCGGTCCACTGGTCGTCAAGTTGTCATTCATCTTCAGTACTCGCTCACAGAAAATATCGATCCGTTAACACGCTGAAACAGTCTAGTCTTCAACTTTACGTCGAGTAGATGTTGACTAATTCGATCTGGACTACAATACCCAGAATTTTAGACCGGAACATACACTTTGGTCAGACATATATTTTAATGAATAAACAAATGAAGTGAACGCATGATTGCGTTTATTCCGTAACTCGCTATCCGTGATTTTAACCACCCGACACTGTTGCAAATCGCGCTATGCTACTGCAGCGGCCTCTGTTCGTCTGTCATGGTGTAAACGGCTAAATATATTATAAAAACTTTTTTTCAACGTAGTAGCGAACCATTCTACACCGTAAGGCATAATTACCGGACCCCTTAGCCCCAAATGGCAAAATTTTGTTATTATGCTGTTTTCGACATAAAAATTCTCACGACTAAGCAATAGATGATGCTGTCTTCTATTATCAAGGACGTCGACGAACTGCGTTCGCGTTTCCTGGCAGCTTGGGTGGAACTGGATCAGCGCGTTATTGATACGCAGTCTAGTCGGGCATCTTCTTTCGTGTGTTACAGCAAAAGGCGGACACTTTGAAATAAACTAAGCCAGTAGTTTAAAATGTGGTTATGTTATATCGTCGTGGTCGAGCATCATAACCAAAGCCATGACCAAACATTTGACCTTAAGGCAGCGTCACTGTATTCAGATCATTTAAAACAAGAAGCACTATTAAGTGCATAAAGATGTGTATTTCAGAATGTATGGTGACATTGACCTTACGTCGGTGGTTTTAAAGCATTTTAAAGGCATTTTAAAGCATTTTCCATAGGCGCATATATTCTGGCGTCGCGCAGTTTCTCTGCGAAGGCTGAACTACTTTTCTTGAAGCGCTAATTCGTGGTGATTGAAGAGCGACTGACCACGGATGGTGTTGGCCTGAAGTTAATACTCGGGCTTACAGACTGAACACAGCAACGCTGTTGAACTGTTGAAGAAAATGAATCCGGGCACTGACGTACGGTATGTTTGCCGTCGTGACGTTCTCGTAACAAATGTGTTTTGGTCGCGGCGAGCGGCAACTGAAAATAGCCGCTGCAGCAGCGTTACGCGCTTTGTTTCAGCGAGCGTTCGACGACTTCAGGTCGTTAATCTCTGCTTTCGCGGTCCAAGCGTGCTCCGCTCCAGTGACGCGGGCAGGCACGCGTCTCTCGACGCCTTCGGGTCCAACCGGCCGCTCTTCCATCGTCTCGCTTTCTTCCGGCTGCTACTGCTGTTGCTTTTGTGACCGGCTCCCGCTCGACTCTCCCCGTCCGTCTCCCATCTACAACCATCTCTTAATTATCGACAACGCCACACCTGCCGGGCTGCGGAGGACGCGATCCGGCGGCACGCGCCGACATTTTACACTGCGAGCAGGTGCGCTCGCCGAGGTCGTGGGAACCGGCCGGTCGGTGCACCACTCGGCCGTGGCGCCGGATGCAGCAGCGTGCGCCGAGTGCGACGACGCGGCGCACCGATGATGAGGAAGATGATGCCCATAGCTCGTCGGTCCGGGCTGTGGGCGTCTCTCGCACCTGTCGCCGCTCGTCAGGCTGCGTTGGCGCTTGGACGAATGAACCGGACGCATATCGCCTGCTAAGCTTTGAAACGGCCGACGAACCACGACCACGTGTGTGGCGCACCCACTGACGAATATGGCACCGGTGTTATAACCGGACGCTCTCACCTCGTGGCATTCGTCATCCGGCCGTCTTCCGCTGTTGCTGCTGCAGCGGACGTTGCTGGCGAGATGCATGACGTAACCTTCGTGTCGTGTTTGACATTTGGAGTCAAGAACACAACACTAAATTACAGAACACTTTCACGTCGTGACAGTTGCTATGCTTATTACTTCGGTTTTTACTCGACCCTTTTGCCAATCTTTTCGACGTTAGCTTTTTAGCCGTTCAAATTAGTGTTTTCCATATTTCTCGTGATTTTTGAAGTTAAGATTGTGACTATCGTTATCTACAGCAATAGAAAGAACGTGGAAAGGAGGGCTTAATGAAGGAAATCCGGAACCACTCAAGTTCAAGCCCCAAACTTTTTTTAACCAAGGGCGATCTCTATGACTGTGTCTATAACACGAAATGTTTTTATCATTTTGGCGAAGCTCTCTAATATAGTTGTGTGATAATAAAACCCTTTATAACAGAAGTCAATTTCTGGCAAAGGACACTTTTATCACATCAAAGATATCCCTCTTATCAAGATATGTATACAATTCTATATCATATAAATCCGGAATTCTGAAAATACTATTGTACGTCAGTAGACAAAGTAAAGACGTATATACAGGGTGGTCCAAAAAAACGGGGCCACTCTACATTTTCCCAAATATCTAGAAAACTACTGAAGATAAGTAAATGATTTTTTGCACACATCAAGGCAAGTGTATGCCGAACATGTCTATAATGC